>ERZ795043.32-NODE-32-length-217986-cov-32.549119_pt1 | contig 217986 bp, 196 predicted proteins | sample MGYA00375127_ERZ795043 | MGnify/ENA primary metagenome ERZ795043 (study PRJEB30172, sample SAMN05518447) | compost metagenome | isolation source: Feedstock adapted compost from Newby Island compost facility, Milpitas, CA | place: USA:Newby Island compost...
CCCCCAAACGCATGATCGCGCCCTTACCGAACTGACGCTCGATCTGGGAGACGGCTGTCTCGAGTGCCTTCCTGCGGTCCTGGTTCATGGCGGCACAGCCCTCCGTCCGGCCGGGGCCGCCGTGATGGCGGTCCGGACGCGCCTGGCCAGGCGACCGCGCGAGGCGGCGCGCCTAGGTCAGCGCAGCACCGACCGCAGGAGGAGGTTCAGACCGGAGAAGGCCGACCGCTCCCGCACCCAGCCGCGCCCCAGTGGGGGCAGGCTCAGGGTGTGGGTGGTGGTGGTGTCGCCGTCGGAAAGTGCGATCTCTAGGCGCAACTGCGGCCGGCGGCGCCCGCCGCCTGCCGCGCCCGGTTCGAGCTCGTCCTCGCTGGGTGGTGCGTGGACGCCGGCGGCGCCGGCCCCCGGGTGCGCCTGGCCGGCGCTGGCGTCGGCCAGGTAAGGGTAGCCGATGGCGATCCCGACGTCCGCAGCGAACATCGTCCTCACCGCCACGGCGACGGCCGCGACGACCTCGGCGGCTGCGGCGCCTAGGCCGGCCGGGAGGCGCTGGAGCGCCGTGAGGTAGGGGAGCAAGGTCCGCATGGTTTCCGGCCGCCATGCTACCACGCTGCCCGCCAGCCCCCCTTGCCAGTAGGCTTCGTCGGCCACGTCGTTCCCGGCCCCCTGGGGTCCCGTGCCGGCGGGCCCCGCCGCCTCGAAGCCGCCGCCGCGGACCAGGGCGTCGCGCGCCTCCTCCAGCAGCTCCGTCAGCAGCCCGCCGCTCGCCCCCTCGGCGACGGCGAGCCTGAGCCCGCGCTCGGTCAGGCGCTTCAGCACCAGCGTCGCCATGTCGTCGTCGTCGACGCCCCAGACGCTGCCCGCGAGCGCCCGCTCGACCGCCTCCAGCGTCGGCCGGGCCAGCTCCATCGCCGCGCCCAGGTCCGAGCCCTTGGCGGCCACCCTCACGTGGACCCCGTCGCGCTTCGCGTAGGTGGCCACGCTTGGGTTCGCGCCCTTGGTGAGGTCGCCCAGACGCTCGGCCACGAGCGACTCCCCCAGGCCGTTCGTCTTGTAGGTGCGGGTGAAGATCCGCGCCGTCGGGAAGGGCAGGCGCGGGACGGCCTGCTCCTCCCACATGCGCTTGAGCTCGCGCGGGGGTCCCGGCAGGGTGACGATGTAGCGCCTGCGGCCGTCCCGCTCGGTGCGCACGAGCCAGCCGGGCGCCGTGCCGATGGGGTTCGGCAGCACCTCGGCGGACGGGATCACCCGCGCCTGCTGCAGGTTCCTCTCGGGCATCGGTCGTCCGGTGGTCGCGAAGTACTCGCGCAGCCACGCGACCAGCCCCTCGTCGAGGCGCTGCTCCTCGCCGACGACCGCGGCGACCGCGTCGCGCGTGAGGTCGTCGTCGGTGGGGCCGAGGCCGCCGCCGAGCACGACGAGGTCGCTGCGGGTGAGGGCCTGCGCGACCAGGTGCTCGATGCGCTTCTGGTTGTCGCCGACGCGGGCCGACCACAGCACGTCGACCCCGCGGCGGGCGAGGTCCGCGGCCAGCCAGGCGCTGTTCGTGTCCACGATCTCGCCGAGCAGGAGCTCGGTGCCGACGCTGATGAGCTCGGCCCGCTCGACCGGCCGTTCATGTCCTTCATGATGTGTCGGGGTGTCTGGCATCCGTGACGATGGTAGCCCCGGCGGTGTAGTAGAATCCTGGCGGTCCCCACCCCCGGGACCGAGATGGGCGCTCACCCCAGCGCCTACGGAGGGAGTGACCCCTCCACCATCTCCTCTTTGACCCTGCGCCCCCCACGCAGGGTCCTTTCTTAAGCCGACGCCGAAGCGGCGGACCCGCTCTCGGGCAGCAGCCGGAACGCCGCGCCCGAGGCTCCTGGGCCGGTGCCCACGACCGCGCGGTCCGTGTCCATGCCTCTAACGGCTGTGCCAGGAGGCGGTGCTAGCATCCGGCATGGCAGACATCGCCCCTGCAACCGAGCGTCCGCACGGAGCGCGCCCCACGGTCCTCGCCGAGCTGCGTGGCACCCGTTGGGAGCGCCTGGCGGGCCGCAGCGTGAAGGACGAGCTGAGGGCGAACCTCATCCGCAAGCTGCGCTCCGGTGAGCCCCTGTTCCCCGGCGTGCTGGGCTACGACGAGACCGTGACGCCGGCGGTCATCAACGCCATCCTCTCGCGCCACAACTTCATCCTCCTGGGCCTGCGCGGCCAGGCGAAGACGCGCATCCTGAGGCAGCTCGTCGACCTGCTCGACGAGGAGGTCCCGTACATCGCCGGCACCGAGCTGCACGACGACCCGTTCGCGCCGATAAGCGCCCAGGGCCGGCAGGTCCTGGAGGAGTGCGGCGAGGCCACGCCCATCGCCTGGCTGCCGCGCGAACATCGTTACGTCGAGAAGCTGGCGACGCCCGACGCCACGGTGGCCGACATCATCGGCGACATCGACCCCATCAAGGCCGCCCGCCTCGGCACCTCGCTGGCGGACGAGCGGGCGGTCCACTACGGCCTGCTGCCGCGCGCCAACCGCGGCATCTTCGCGATGAACGAGCTGCCCGACCTGGCCGGCAAGGTGCAGGTCGCGCTCTTCAACGTGATGCAGGAGGGCGACGTCCAGATCAAGGGCTACCCCGTGCGCCTGCCGCTCGACGTGCTGCTCGTCTTCAGCGCGAACCCCGAGGACTACACGGCCAGGGGCAAGATCATCACGCCCCTCAAGGACCGCATCGGCAGCGAGATCAGGACGCACTACCCGCGAACTGTCGAGGAGGGCATGGCCATCACGCGCCAGGAGGCCTGGGTCGACAGGGACGGCGACGCCCCCGTCCACGTGCCGACGTTCGTCGCCGAGGCCGTCGAGGAGGTCGCGTTCCAGGCGCGCGACGACACCCGCGTCGACAAGCACTCCGGCGTGTCGCAGCGCCTGCCCATCTCGATGCTCGAGAACGTGATCTCGAACGCGGAGCGGCGCGCCCTCACGCTGGGCGAGGAGCGGCCCATCGCGCGCGTCAGCGACCTCTACGCCGCGCTGCCCGCCGTCACCGGCAAGCTCGAGCTCGAGTACGAGGGCGAGCTGAAGGGCGCCGAGGCGGTGGCGCGCGACATCGTGCGCCGCGCGATAGGGCAGGTCTTCGGCCGCCTCGCGCCGCGGATCGACACCGACGACGTGGTCGCCCACTTCGACGCGGACAACCAGCTCCGCGTGCCCGACCGCGTGAGGACCGCCGAGCTGATCGAGGTGTTCGCGACGGTGCCGGGCCTCCTCGACGCCGCCAGGGCGATCGCGCCGAGCGGCGCCGCCGACGAGGTCGCCGCCGCGGCCGAGTTCGTGCTCGAGGGGCTCTACGCCAGGAAGCTGATCTCCCGCAGCGAGGAGCGCGGCTACACCGCCGCCGACCTCGACCCCACGGCGAGCGGCGCGCCGCGGGCCCGCTGGAACTGAGGGTCGGAAGTGGCCACGGTCAGGTACTCGAAGTACGAGGCGACGCTCGAGGACCTCGAGGCGTCCGACCTGATGCGGATGCTCGCCGACAGGCTGCTGCAGTCGGGCTTCGACAGGGACCCGTTCGACCCCGACCCCGACTGGCGGCCCACGATGGAGGACCTCTACGAGGCGATCGCCGAGGCGCTCATCGACGAGGACCTGGTGTCCGAGGAGATGGTCAGGCGGGCCATGGAGGCCGAGGACTGGCTGGAATCCGAGATGGGCCGCGTCGTCAAGCGCCTGGCGCAGAGGCTGGCCGACGAGGGCTTCATCCGGCCCGAGGGCACGGACCCCGAGCAGGCCGAGGCGCCCGGACCCGGCTACCGCGGCGACGTGCCCGGCCGTGCGCAGTTCCAGCTCACCGACAAGGCCATCGACTTCCTCGGCTACCGCACGCTGCGGGACCTGCTGGGCGCGGCGGGCCGGTCGAGCGTGGGCAGCCACGACACGCGCTTCACCGCCTCCGGCGTCGAGGCCGTCGGCGAGTCGAAGCCGTACGAGTTCGGCGACAGCCTGAACCTCGACGTCTCCGAGACGCTGAAGCGCGCCGCGCGGCATGGGCTCGGGCGGCTGCGCCTGGAGGAGGGCGACCTGCAGGTGATGCAGGCCGAGTACCGCTCCTCGGCGGCGACGGTGGTGATGCTCGACTGCAGCCACTCGATGATCCTCTACGGCGAGGACCGCTTCACGCCCGCGAAGCGCGTGGCCCTGGCGCTGGCGCACCTGATACGCACGCAGTACAGCGGCGACTCGATCCACTACGTGCTGTTCCACAACTCGGCCGAGGAGATCCCGCTCTCGGCGCTGGCGGCGGCGCAGGTGGGCCCGTACCACACCAACACCGCCGAGGGCCTGAGGCTCGCGCAGAAGATCCTCAAGCGCGAGAGCAAGGACATGAAGCAGATCATCATGATCACCGACGGCAAGCCGTCGGCGATCACGCTCCCGGACGGCCGGGTCTACCGCAACGCCTACGGTCTCGACCCGCTGGTGCTGGGCGAGACGCTGCGCGAGGTGGGGAACTGCCGCCGCCACGGGATCCAGGTGAACACCTTCATGCTCGCGCGCGACCCCGAGCTGATCGCCTTCGTGCGGCGGGTCAGCGCGATGACCCGCGGCAAGGCCTACTTCACGACGCCGCACACGATCGGGCGTTACGTGCTGCAGGACTTCCAGTCGCGCCGGACGAAGATGGTCAACTGAGCTCCCGGCCCTCGCGGCCGGAGGCCGCGAGGGCCCGAGCGGAGCGAGCAGGGATCATCGGACCAGGGTCTTCCGGGCCCTGAGGGCCCGAGCGGGGCGCGCGAGGAGCGGTCGGCTCAGTCGGCGGGGGCCTCGGCCGCGAGGTCCAGGCCGTTCGTGCGGTTCATCGCCGCCTGCAGGCCCTCGCGGTAGAGGGTCTCGACGGCGTCGGCGGCCGCGGCGACGACGCGGTGGAGGAGCGGCAGCTCCTCGGGCCGGAAGCGCGAGAGGACCCAGGCGTCGGTCGCCCAGCCGGGCGGGGGACGGGACACGCCGACCTTGAGCCGCAGGAAGGCCGGCCCGAGCTTGGCGATCACGTCGTTCACGCCCCTCTGGCCCCCCGAGCCGCCGCCCCGCTTGAAGCGGAGGCGGCCGAGGGGCAGGTCGACGTCGTCGTGGACCACCAGGAGGTGGGCGGGGGAGAGCCGCGCGCGCGCGAGCACGGCCTGGACGGGCGTGCCCGAGACGTTCATGTAGCTCTGGGGCTTGACCAGCAACAGCTCGACGGCGGCGCCCTCCACCCGGGGGAGCGCGACGCGAGCCTCCTCGCGCGCGGCGTCGCCGCGGCCCTCGCGGCGGAAGCGGCCGCCGTGGCGGCGCGCGAGCTCATCAACGACGAGGAACCCGGCGTTGTGCCGGGTCCCCTCGTACCTGGGCCCGGGGTTCCCGAGCCCGGCCACGACCTCCACGGTGCGGCTACTCCTCGCCCGCCGACTCCTCGTCCTCTTCCTCGCCGACCACCTCTGGCTCGGCGCCCTCCGGCGCGGCCTCGGCCTCCTCGGCCGCCACGCGCGGCGGCACGACGGCGACGAGCGCCAGGTCGAGGTCGTCGAGGACCTGCGCCTCGGACGGGAGCTTGTCGACGATGTCCCTGACGTGCAGCGAGTCGCCGACCTCGAGAGCGCTGACGTCGACCTCGACGTGGTTCGGGATCAGGCGCGGCAGCACGGAGATCGTGACCTCGCGGCGCTGCACGTCGAGCTGACCGCCGGCCCGGACGCCGACCGCGCTGCCGACGTACTCGAGCGGCACGTGCACGGTCACGGGCTGGTCGCCCTTGACCGCGTAGAAGTCGACGTGCATCGGCTCCCGGCGCCGCTTGTCCATCTGGACCTGCTTGACCAGGACGCTGTGGACCTCACCGTCGACCTCCAGGTCGATCAGGCTCGAGGTGCCGATCGCGCGGAAGGCCTTGTCGAAGGCGCGCGCGTCGATGCTGACCGGCACGTTGAGGTCCTTGTTGTACACGACCGCGGGCAGTCGGCCGCTGCGCCTCAGCTGGCTCAGCCCGCCCTTGCCGCGCTTCTCGGCTGCAAGCTTCATCGTTCCTCCGAGGCGCGGCTGGTGGCCGCGCGCTGACCAAGGGGTCAGCTTACTCGCTCGCGAGCCCGCGTGTCCACCGCGGCGCACTCTGGGCCCTGCGCCTCACGCCCCGCCATGCACCTCGAGCTCGCGCACGCCCGGGTTCGCCGCCAGGTAGAGGGCGGCCGCGACGATGCGCTCGACAGCGATCCACCGCGAGGTGTCGGCGCCGGGCATGGCGGCGCGGTTCGCCGGCGTGTCGATCGTGCCCATCGGGTGCAGGACCGCGGCGTGGACCCCGGTGCCCGCGAGCTCGGCGGCCAGCGACCGGTAGTAGCCGGCGACGGCGGCCTTCGCCGCGGCGTAGGCGGTGCGTCCGGGCGCCGCCTGCAGCGCGGCCCCGGCGCCGATGGCCAGCAGGAACCCCTCGCCGCGCGCGATCATCCCGGGTAGCACCGCCCGCGTGGCGTTCACCACCGTGACCAGGTTCTCCTCGACCATGGCCGCGACGTCGGCGAGGTCGGCCTCGTGCGCCGGCTTGGCCGCGAAGCCCCCTACGGCGTTGAGGAGCACCGCGCACGACCCCGAGGCGGCGTCGAAGCCCTCGAACCGGCGGCGGACGGCGGCCTCGTCGCGCAGGTCCACGCCCGCCCACCGCAGCCTGGCGGTCGGCTCCAGGGCGAGCACGGCGTCCCTCGCGGCCTCCTCCCGGCCCGGGGCGGCGAAGAGGGCCACGGGCCAACCGAGGCGGGAGAGGGCGGCGGCGAGGTGCGGCCCGACCGAGCCGCCGGCGCCGGTGACGGCGGCGTAGGCGCCTGCCCTGGGCGAGGTGAGGTCGACTGGCACGAGGGCAGTGTAAGTCGCCCTTATACTCCACGGATGACCGTGACGCTCACGCTCCGCTCGCAGCTCACCGCAGCCCGGGCCGCGTCCAGGGCGCTGCCGGGGGCGGACCGGGACGCCTGGCTCCGCGCGGTCGCCGCCGGCCTGCGCCGCGACGCCGAGGCGGTGCTGGCGGCGAACGCCGAGGACGTGCGCGCGGCCCGTGAGGCCGGCACGCCCGAGCCGCAGGTCGACAGGCTGGCGCTCACGACCGCCCGGATCGAGGCGATGGCCAGGGCCTGCGAGGAGATCGCCGAGCTGCCCGACCCCCTGGGCCGCGTGCTGGGCGGCTGGAGGCTCGCGGCCGGGCCGCGCGTGACGAAGGTGACGGTGCCGTTCGGCGTGATCGCGATGGTCTACGAGTCGCGGCCGAACGTGACGGTGGACGCCGCCGCGCTGGCGGTGAAAGCGGGCAGCGCGGCCGTGCTGCGCGGCTCGGCGAGCGCCCTGCGCAGCAACAGGGCCCTGGTCGCCTGCCTGCGGCGCGCGCTCGCGGCGGTGGGCCTGCCCGAGGACGCCGTGCAGCTCGTCGACTCGGCCGACAGGTCGCTGGTCACCGACCTGCTGCGCGCGAACGGTCTCGTCGACCTCGTGATCCCCCGCGGCGGCGCGGGGCTGATCCGTCACGTGGTCGAGAACGCGACGGTGCCGGTGATCGAGACCGGGGTCGGCAACTGCCACGTCTACGTCGACGCCGGCGCCGACCTCGAGATGGCCAGGCGCATCGTGGTCAACGGCAAGACGCAGCGCCCGGGCGTGTGCAACGCGGTCGAGACGCTGCTGGTGCACGAGGCCGAGGCCGCGGCGCTGCTCCCCGGCCTGGCGGCCGAGCTGGAGGCGGCCGGCGTCGAGCTGCGCGGCTGCGAGCGCACGCGCGAGCTGGTCCCGTCGGCGAGGCCCGCCACCGAGGCCGACTGGGAGACGGAGTTCCTGGACCTGGTGCTGGCGGTGCGCGTCGTGCCGTCGATAGACGCGGCGCTCGAGCACATCGCGACCTACGGCACGCGCCACAGCGAGGCGATCGTCACCCGCTCGCTGGAGAGCGCCGAGCGCTTCAGACGTGAGGTCGACGCCGCCGCCGTGTTCGTGAACGCCTCCACGCGCTTCAACGACGGCTACGAGTTCGGCTTCGGCGCCGAGATCGGCATCTCGACGCAGAAGCTCCACGCCCGCGGGCCGATGGGCCTGGCCGAGCTCGTGACCTACAAGTACGTGGTGGAGGGCAGCGGCGAGGTTAGGCGCTGACCCCGGCCGGGGCCCGGGAGGGCCCGGCCCGCACCCGGGTCCGCTGGGCTTTTGAGCCGTCCAGGACGTAAGAAACCGTTTGACCGGGGGGCACCGGAAGGGGTAGAATGGCTTGTTTGGGGCCGGAGGAGGGGCGTCCGGTCCCGGAGGTCAGCTTGAGCGCATACACGGCACACGACATCAAGGTCCTACGGGGCCTCGAAGGCGTCCGGAAGCGGCCCGCGATGTACGTGCAGGGCGGCACCGGCGTAGACGGCTACCACCAGCTCCTCAGCGAGATCATCGACAACGCGATCGACGAGGCGCTCGCGGGCGAGGCCGACACCGTCGAGGTCTACCTCAACGCCGACGGCTCCGCCACGGTCGTGGACAACGGCCGCGGCATCCCGGTCGACATCATGGAGGCCGAGAAGCGGCCGGCGATCGAGGTGATCTTCACCGAGCTGCACGCCGGGGGCAAGTTCGACAACGGCGCCTACAAGGTGTCCGGCGGCCTCCACGGCGTCGGCTCCTCGGTCGTGAACGCCCTCTCGACCCGCTTCGAGGCCGAGGTGCGGCGCGACGGCAACCGCTACCGCATCGCCTTCGAGCATGGCGAGGTCGTGGAGCCCCTCACGATCGTCGGCCCGGCCCCGAAGGGCACGCGGGGCTCGTCCGTCACGTTCCTGCCCAACCACGACATCTTCAGGGGCATCGACGGCTTCGACTACGCCCGCGTCCGACGCCGCCTCCGCGAGCTGTCGTTCCTCACCGGCGGCGTGAGGATCGTCCTCGAGGACCGCCGCGGTCCCGAGGTCAAGCGCGAGGTCTTCCAGGAGAAGGGCGGCGTCGCGGCGTTCGCGGAGGCGCTCGCGAAGGACGCGAAGCCCCTCTACGACAAGGCGATCCCGCTGGCCGGCACCGCGACGGTCGAGACCGACCGCGGCCCCCAGGCGATCGAGGTCGAGGTAGGGATGATGCACACGACCGGCTACGGCCAGACGGTGCTCTCCTACGCGAACATGATCCCGAACCGCGACGGCGGCACGCACCTCACGGGCTTCAAGGCCGCCTACACGCGGGCGCTGAACAACTACGCCAAGAACAAGGGCCTGCTGAAGAAGGGCGACCCCGCCCCGACCGGCGACGACTTCCTCGAGGGCCTCGCCGCCGTGATCTCGGTCAAGCTGCCTGACCCGCAGTTCGAGTCGCAGGCCAAGGTCAAGCTGTTGAACCCCGAGGCGCAGTCCGCGGTGAACTCGGTGGTCTACGAGAAGTTCACCGAGTACCTCGAGGAGCACCCGCGCGACGGCAAGGCGATCGTCGAGAAGGCGGTGCAGGCGGCTCGGGCCCGCGAGGCGGCGCGCAAGGCCCGCGACCTGGTGCGGCGCGCGAACCCGCTCGAGAACGACGACCTACCGGGCAAGCTGGCCGACTGCCAGTCGCAGGACCCTTCCGTGTCCGAGCTGTACATCGTCGAGGGCGACTCGGCGGGCGGCTCGGCGAAGCAGGGACGCGAGCGCCGCTTCCAGGCGATCCTGCCGCTGCGCGGCAAGATCCTGAACGTCGAGAAGGCGAACCTGGGGAAGATCCTCAAGAACGCCGAGATCCGTGCGATGGTCGCGGCGATCGGCGCCGGCATGGAGGGCACGGGGGACGACGCGCACTTCAACCTCGACGACGTGCGCTACCACCGGATCATCATCATGACCGACGCCGACCACGACGGCTCGCACATCAGGACGCTGCTGCTGACGTTCTTCTACCGCTACATGCGGCCGCTCATCGACGCCGGCTACCTCTACATCGCCCAGCCGCCGCTCTACGGCGTGCGCTTCGGCCGGCAGAAGGACATGACCTACGTCTACGACGAGGCGGCCCTGCAGCAGCTCCTCAAGGAGCACAAGGGCAAGAACTACGAGATCCAGCGCTTCAAGGGCCTCGGCGAGATGAACCCCGAGCAGCTCTGGGAGACGACGATGAACCCGGAGACGCGCGTGCTCAAGCGCGTCACGATCGACGACGCCCTCGAGGCCTCGGAGGTCTTCGAGACGCTGATGGGCACCGAGGTGCCGCCGCGCCGGCAGTTCATCGAGGAGAACGCCCACCTGGCGCAACTGGACGTCTAGGCTGGTGCGCTGACGGTAGCGGGGCCGCCCCGAGCGGGCGGCCCCTTCTCTATCGCCGGGCCTCCGCGCCGTGGGCCGGCGCTCATGGCCTCACGAGGTTCGGCGGCGTGCGCCCGGCCAGCACGTCGAGGACCGCGCGCGAGCATAGCAGCGCCATGTCCGTGCGGGCCGCGACCGTCGCCGAGCCGATGTGCGGCGCCAGCACCACGTTCGCGAGCCCCAGCAGGTCGGGGTGCACCTCCGGCTCCCGCTCGAAGACGTCGAGCCCGGCTGCGAACAGCCGGCCGGAGCGCAGCGCCTCCGCCAGCGCCGCCTCGTCGACCACGGGCCCGCGGGCGGTGTTCACGAGGACCGCCGTGGGCTTCATCGCCGCCAGTTCGTGCTGCCCGATCAGGTGACGCGTCTCGGGGGTGAGCGGCACGTGGACGCTCACGAAGTCGCTCTCCCGCAGGAGCTCGTCGAGCGGGGCGTAGGCCGCGCCGAGCTCCGCCTCGGCGGCCGCGTCGCGGCGGCGACCGTAGTAGAGCACCCTCATGCCGAAGCCGCGGGCGCGCCGCGCCACGGCCGAGCCGATGCGGCCCATCCCCACCAGGCCAAGCGTCGCCCCGGCCACGGGCATCCCCAGGAGCTGGCCGGGCTGCCAGCCCGTCCAGCGACCGCTGCGCACCAGGTCGTGGCCCTCCACGAGCCGGCGGGCTGCGGCCAGCAGCAGCGCGAACGCGAGGTCGGCGGTGGCGTCGGTGAGCACGTCCGGCGTGTTCGTCACGGCCACGCCCCGGCGCGCGCAGGCGGCCACGTCGACGTTGTCGTAGCCGACGGCGTAGTTCGCCACGACCTTGAGGCACGGGCCGGCGGCGTCCAAGAGCTCGTCGTCGACGCGCTCCGACATCAGCGTGATCAGCGCCTCGGCGCCGGCGGCGCGCCGGAGCAGCTCGGCGCGCGGGATCGCCTCGTCCGAGTCGTAGACGTCAACGAGGAGACCGGCCTCGCGCAGGGGCGCGAGGCCGGCGTCGGGGAGCCTGCGCGTGACGAGTACGCGCACGCGGGGCGTCACTCCAGTCCCAGCTCCTGACGTTGGGCGTAGACGTCCGTGGGGCTGAGCGCCAGGCCGCGGCGCGCCGCGACCTCGGCCGGCTCGTACGGCTCGAACTCCCCGACGAGCTCCTCGTTGCCGAAGGAGGTCAGCACGTGGTTGAGGATCGCCGCGAGCTCGGCGTCGCCCAGGTGGGCGTGCGACGGCATGGCGCCCAGGTAGGTCGCGCCCTGCACCTCGATCTGGCCCATCACGCCGAAGAGCACGACGTCGAGCAGGTAGTCGCGGCTCGCTTCGTAGAGCTCGGCCGCGTGGCCCGCCAGCGGCGGGAACACGCCGGGCAGGCCCTGCCCGTTCGCCTGGTGGCAGGCCGCGCACGTGGCGAACGCCGCCGCGCCGTCGACCGCCGGAGCGGCCTCCCCGGCCTCCGCGGCCTCGCCGGCCGGCGCGCCGGCCGGCGCCTGCCCGGGCGGCACGATGCCGGGGTCCTGCACGCCGCGCTGCGCCACGAGCTCGATCGCGCGGTCGATGTCGAGGCGCGCGCGCCCGTCGGGGAAGACCTCGTAGCCCTCGAGCCGCGAGGTCGCGGCGAGTAGGCCGGCCTGGAACTCCTGGCCGGTGAGGGGCTGGTACCTGGCCTGGGGGCGCGCCGAGGCGACCAGGAGCAGCAGCAGGAGCAGCCCGGCCATGCCCGCGAACGAGAGGACGAACGCGGCGCGGACCTGCCCCTCCGAGACCAGGTACTGCCTCACGGGCTGGTAGTCGGGGGTCTTGTCGTCAGCCATGGTGCTCCGAGGAGACGGCGGCGATCAGCCGCGGGTCGTTCGCCGGCAGGACCTGCTGGCTGCCGAGCTGCCGCGCGAAGGCGGCGAGCCAGATGCCGCCGATGCCGATGAAGACCAGGACGTCGGCGAGGGTGAGGGCGAAGCCCTCGCGGCCGAACGTCGGGGCGAGGAACCAGAAGTAGTTCAGCGCCTGCGTCACGAGCGCCCACACGGCCACGATCGACAGCGCCCGCCGCTTGCGCTTCACCCAGCGCGAGAACAGCACGAAGAACGGCGCGAAGAAGCCGAAGAAGAGCAGCCAGGCGGCCAGGCCGACCCAGCCGGGCCCGAGCCGCACGACGTACCAGGTCGCGGTCTCGGCCACGTTGTTCGACCACTGGATGATGAGCTGCGAGACCTGCGTGTACGCCCAGAACATCGTGAACGCCAGCAGGAAGTTGCCGAGGTCCTGCAGGCGCCGCGGGGTGAGCAGCGCGTCGACCGTCGGGTTGCGGCCGGCGATCCAGGTCACGACGAGGATCATCGTCGCGATGCCCGTCACGGCCTGGCTGGCCATCAGGATCACCGAGTAGATGCCCGAGAACCAGGTGGGAGTGAGCGACATCGCCCAGTCGATGCCGGCGAACGTCATCGTCAGGACGTAGAAGACGAACCACAGGCCGGAGGCGCTGCGCAGCCGGTAGCCGAGCGTGCCGCCGGCCTCGGGGCCCGCGGCGTCCTGCTGCAAAGAGGTGCGGCGGTAGAGCAGCGCCGCCCCGGTCCAGACGGCGAAGTACACGACCGCCCTGATCACGAAGAACGGGACGTTCAGGTACTCGGTCTTCGCCGCCACGGTGGGGTTCGCCGCCACGTAGGCCGGGTCGGTCCAGGGGTAGAGCTCCCTCATGCCCAGGAGCACGGGCACGAAGAGGAGCGCCATCAGCGGGACCAGGGTCGCCGCCGACTCGAGCGGCCGGGCGATGATCGAGCCCCACGGCCCGCCGGCGAGGTGCTGCGCGAACAGGAGCACCAGGCAGCCCAGCGAGATGCCCAGCCAGAACAGGTACCCCATCAGGTACGACTGGAAGAAGTTCGCGTCGCCGAACAGGGCCAGCGCCGCGGCCCCCAGCACGGCGATCACGCCGACGCCCAGCGCCGTCGTCTGCAGCCTGTCGGTGGCGGGCGGTGCCAGGTGGAGCGTGGGGCGGGCGTGGGCTTCTCTTGCGCTAAGGCTCATCGGGCTGCCTCCGCGGAGGGCAGGAGGACCTCGGCGCCCTCGGGGATGTCGGCGGGGTCGGCGTTCTGCGAGAGCTGCAGCGCCTTGACGTAGGCGGAGATCGCCCAGCGGTCCTCCACCGAGACGCGCGAGGCGTAGGGGAGCATGCGGCCGAAGCCGTTGGTGATGGCGTTGTAGAGGTAGCCGACCGGCGCGGCTAGGAGCCGGGGCTCGTCGACGAACGACGCCGGCTGCGGGAACCCGCGCCTCACGACCGCCCCGGTGCCGCGGCCGTCGTAGTCGTGGCAGGGCGAGCAGTAGATGTCGTAGCGCACCTTGCCGCGCTGCAGCAGCTCGACGGTGAGCGGGACGGGCAGGTCTGCGAGCATGCCGCCCTCGCCCTGGCCCGTCAGGTAGGCCGGGTCGAGGGCGCCGAACTCGCGGGAGACGGTGTTCGCGGGCGGCACCCTCATGCCGGCGCCGTCGGCGAAGAAGGGCGAGGCCTCGAAGGGCTCGACCTTCGGCTGGTCGGCCATGTTGCGGCCGCAGGCGGTCAGGAGCAGGGCGGCGGCGAGGAGCGCCACGGCGAGGCGCAGGCGGGAGGAGCGTGTGCTCACGCCTCCACCTCCACGACCCTCTCCGGCCCGAGGCTCGCGAGGAACGCCGTCGTCTGGCGCAGGTCGAACCTCGGGTCGTCGCTCCTGATGCAGACGTAGAACTTGTCGCGCGTGGCGTTCTCGAAGCCGGGCGTGTTGAAGATAGGGTGGTAGGCGCGCGGCATGCCGTTGCGGAAGATCATGAACAGCCCCGCCGTGAACGCGGCCGCGAGGATCGTGCACTCGTACATGATCACGATCCAGTTCGGCCAGCTGTTGAAGGGCTTGCCGCCGATGACCAGCGGGTAGTACTGGGTGTTGGCCCACCACTGCATGAAGAACCCGCCCAGGCCGCCGAGGAGGCCGGCGCCCAGCACGACCCAGCCGAGGCGCGTCGGCTGCATGCCCAGCGCCTCGTCGAGGCCCTCGATGGGGAAGGGGGTGTAGGCGTCGGTCCTGGTGTAGCCGGCCGCCCTCACGCGCTCGGCGGCGTGCAGGACGTCCTCCACCGTGCCGAACTGCGCCACGACGCCGTAGAGGCCGCCGGCGGCGGTGCCGGCCTCGCGCGCCTGGCCTACGGAGAGCGTGCTCACGCGTTCACCTCCGCGTAGTACCGCTCCCTGACGTCCTCGAAGGGGTCGACCTTCTCATGCTCGTAGTGGTGAGCGGTCTCCTTGGTCTCTGCCGTGGCGATCGACGGCAGCAGCCTGATGAACAGGAAGAACAGGGTCGAGAACAGCCCGAGGCTGCCGATGTAGAGCGCCCAGTCCCAGAAAGTGCTGATGTAGTCGCCCCAGGACGACGGCAGGAAGTCCCTCGTGAGCGAGACCACGATGATCACGAAGCGCTCGAGCCACATGCCGATCGAGACGATCACCGAGATCACGAACAGCGCCAGGGGGCTCTGCCTCACGCGACGGAACCACAGCGGCTGGATCGCCACGAAGTTGCACAGGATCAGCGCCCAGAAGAACTGCGCGTGCGGCCCGAAGAGGCGGTTGAAGATCATGTACCGCTCGAACTCGACGCCGGAGTACCAGGCGATGAAGATCTCGATCAGGTACCCGTAGACGACGATCATGCCCGTGGCGAGCATGAGCTTCGCCGAGTTGTCGAGGTGCCGCATCGTGATCAGGTTCTCGAGCCCGAACGCGCGCCTGAGCGGCACGGCCAGGATCAGCACCATCGCGAAGCCGGCGAACACGGCGCCGGCCACGAAGTAGGGCGGCATGATCGTGTTGTTCCAGCCGGGGAGCTGCGCCACGGCGAAGTCCATGGCGATCGTGCTGTGCACGGAGAGCACCAGCGGGAACGAGAGCGCCGCCAGCAGCAGGTAGGCGCGCTGGTAGCGCTGCCACTCCTTGGCCGACCCGGTCCAGCCGAGGCAGAGGACCGAGTAGAGCATGCGCTGGAACGGCGTCGGCGCGCGGTCGCGCAGGCTGGCCAGGTCGGGGATCAGGCCGATGAACCAGAACAGCACCGACACGCTGGCGTACGTGCCGATCGCGAAGAGGTCCCAGTCGAGCGGGCTGCGGAACTGCGGGAACAGGCCGAACGTGTTGGGGTAGGGCAGCAGCCAGTAGAAGACCCACGGCCGGCCCAGGTGCAGGATCGGGTAGAGGCCCGCGCAGACGACGGCGAAGATCGTCATCGCCTCGGCGAACCTGTTGATCGTCGTGCGCCACGGCTGCCTGAACAGCAGCAGCGCCGCCGAGATCAGCGTCCCGGCGTGGCCGATGCCGATCCACCACACGAAGTTGATGATCGGCATCGCCCAGGCGACGGGGATGTTGTTCCCGAAGATGCCGATGCCGTTCGTGATCAGCACGACGATCGACACCAGGTACATCGCCAGGAACGCGAGCGAGATGCCGAAGCCGATCCACCACCACCGCGGCGTCTGCTGGACGCCCAGAAGCACCGGCGTGAGGACCGTGTCGTCGATCTTCCCGAAAGACTGGCCGGGGCCGATGACGCGGTTCGTCTCGACGAACGGCCGCTTCCCAGTCACGACGGCCATCAGGCGCTCCCTTCGAGGGCGGGGTTGGGGTTGGTGACCTTGGCGAGGTAGCTGGTGCGCGGGTGCGTCTGCAGCTCCTCGAGCAGCGTGTAGTTCAGCGGCGAGGCCTTGAACTCGTTGACCACGCTACCGGCGAGGTTGAGGTCGCCGAAGACGATCGCCTGGGTCGGGCAGGCCGCCTGGCAGGCGGTGACGACCTCCATGTCGGCGATGCGCCGGTCCTCGTTCGCGGCCTCGATGCGGGCCTTGGAGATGCGCTGCGTGCAGTACGTGCACTTCTCCATCACGCCGCGGCTGCGCACGGTCACGTCGGGGTTGTTCGCCAGCGACAGCGGCGTCGCGGTCGTGTCGAGCTGCGCGTACTGCAGGTAGTTGAAACGCCTGACCTTGTAGGGGCAGTTGTTCGAGCAGTAGCGCGTGCCGACGCAGCGGTTGTAGACCATCACGTTCAGGCCCTCGGAGTCGTGGACCGTCGCGCCCACCGGGCACACCGGCTCGCAGGGCGCCTTCTCGCACTGCTGGCACGGCATGGGCTGGGCGAAGAACGTGGGGTCGTCGATGGAGCCGCCGTAGTAGTTGTCGACGCGCAGCCAGTGCATCTCGCGGTTCCTGGCCACCTGCTCCTTGCCCACGATCGGGACGTTGTTCTCGGCCTGGCAGGCCACGACGCAGGCGCTGCACCCCGTGCAGACCGTCTGGTCGATGACCATCCCCCACTTGTAGCCCTCGTACTCGAAGTCGGGGTACAGGTCGGCCGCGTGGTGCTCGACCGGGTGCACGAAACCGGGGTGGTCGGGGTGGGCCCTGAACTCGGCGAGCGTGCCGGCGCGGACGATGTGCCGGCGCTCGCCGGTGCCCTCGAGCGCGTGGTGCTCCTGCGTTACGACGAGGCGGTAGCGCCGGCCGGTCCTCGACACGCTCACGGGCGCCCCGAACGGTGCCTGGGTCGTGCGCACGACGTAGGCGTTCACGCCCACGCCGTTGCCCACGTTCCCGGCAGCGGTGCGTCCGTAGCCGAGCGCGAGGGTGATCGCGCCGTCGGCCTGCCCCGGCTGCACCAGCACTGGCGCTTCGACGGACCTGTCGCCGACGGTCAGGGTCACGACGTCGTTGGTGTCCACCCCGAGCCGCTCGGCGGTGCGGGGGGCCATCAGCGCCGCGTTGTCCCAGGTCAGCTTCGAGATGGGCCGCGGCAGCTCCTGCAGCCAGCCGTTGTTCGCCAGGCGGCCGTCCAGCACGGCGCTGTCGTGGCACAGGGCCAGCTCGAGCTCGCCGCCCCGCGGCAGCTCGGCGGCTATGGCCCCCGCCGCGACCGCCACCGGCGCCGAGGCCGTGCCGGAGACCACGCCGCGGTAGACGCTGTGGCGCCAGAACGACTCGAAGTCGCCGCTGACGCGGCCCTGCCAGAAGCCCCGCACGACCTCGTAGGCCGTGGCGTCGGGGTCGCCGAGCAGTGCCGCGAGCACCTCGTGGTGGCTCTTACCGCCGTAGAAGGGCAGGATCAGCGGCTGCTGGATCGTGGCGGTGCCGTCGTAGGCGCGGGCGTCGCCCCAGGTCTCGAGGAAGTGCGCCTGCGGCACGTGCCAGGTGCAGGCCTGGCCCGTCTCGTCGTAGTAGAGGCCGACGTGGGCGCTGAACGGCACCGAGGCCAGCGCCTCGGCGAAGCCGAGGTCGGCGGGCGCCGTGTAGACGGGGTTGCCGCCGAGGATCAGCAGCGCGCGGACCGCGCCCGAGCGCATCGCCTGGGTGAGCGCGGCGATCTCCTCCACGTGCACCGCCGGGCGCGCCGACGGGCTCTCGACGTAGGTCACCGTCGTGCCCACGGCGCCGAGCGCGGCGTTGATCGCGGCGGCCAGGGCGTGCACCACAGGCGGCTGCTCGTGGCCGGCGATCACGACGGCGTTGGCGCCCGCCGCCTGCAGGTCCGCGACCATCGCGTCGAGGAGCGCCGTGGACAGCCCGGCCGGCGCCTGTGCCGCGGGGGCCTGGACGCCGAGGCGGGCGGCGACGGTGGCCGCGGCGGCGGCGACCTCGGAGGGCTTCAGCGCGACCCTGTGGTCGGCGACCACGCCCGTGGGCGACGGCGAGCTCTCGAGCTGGTAGAGGCGGTTCATCGCCGCGTCGGCCCGCAGCACGCGCCGGCGCTGCGCGAAGTCGCGCGCGTAGGCGAGGCGGCCCGGCCCGCGGTCGAGGAAGTCGGCGCCGAGCGAGACGATCACGTCGGCGCGGGTCAGGTCGTAGACGGGCCTGACGTCGGCGCCGAAGGCGAGCCGCATGCCCGCGACCTCGTTGTCGGGGTGCAGGGGGTCCCACTGGTACCAGGCGGCCTGCGGGAAGGTCGCCTGGACCTGCCGGAGCTGCGAGGCCAGCGTGGGCGACGTGACGTGCTCGGTCAGGACCGCCAGGCCCTCGCCGCCCTCCAGGCCCTGCACCGCGGCCTGCAGCGCCGCCACGAAGTCGTCCCAGCCGCGCTCCTGGCCGCGCTCGCGCACGGCGGACGAGCGGTCGGGGTCGTAGAGCGAGAGGACCTCGGCCTGCGTCGAGGCGCCGGTGGCGCCGCGGCTGGCCGGGTGGTCGGGGTTGCCCTCGAGCTTGGTGGGCCGGCCCTGGTGGCTCTCGGCCAGCACGCCTTCGGCGAAGCCGCCGTAGGTCACGGCCGTCGCGTAGAAGAGCGGCTTGCCGGGCGTGACCTCGGCCGGGGCCCTGACGTAGGGGACGATCTTCTCCTCGGGCAGCGGCGGCCTGGCGCAGGCCGAGAGGCCGGCCAGCGCGAGGCTGGCCCCGAGCAGCTTGAGGAAGTCGCGGCGGTCGAGGCCGCCCTCCAGCGGCGCGGCCTGGCGCGGGAACTCCTTCTCGAGGAACTCCTTGAACTCCTCGGTCTCGGCGAGCTCGCCCAAGGACCGCCAGTACGCGGGGCCCTGCTGGGAGGCGAGCTTCTCGCGCAGCCGCGCGAAGTCGCGGCGGTCCTCGCCGCCCTCGTTCATCGGTGGCACGTCGAGCATTGGATGAGCCTGTCGGTGTCTATGTGGTAGGCCTCGATGAGCTGTTCGCCGATGGCCCGCTGGACCTCGGGCAACGACGGGAACCTGTAGTCCATGTTGAATACCTCGCTGCGCGGCCTGAGCTGCATCGCCGGGTCGCGGTGACACTCGAGGCACCAGCCCATCGTCATCGCCTCGGCCTTGAACGCGGTCCTCATCTGGTCGACCCGGCCGTGGCAGCTCGAGCAGCCCACGCCGTTGTTGACGTGCACGCTGTGGTCGAAGTAGACGTAGTCGGCCAGGTCGTGCACGCGGTTCCACGCGATCGGCTGGCCGGACTCCCAGCTCTCGAACACGGCCTGCAGCTGTGGCGTGTTGGTGCGGATCTGCGAGTGGCAGGTCATGCACGTCTCGGTGGAGGGGACCGAGGCGGTGCTGGACGTCTCGACCGTCGAGTGGCAGTAGCGGCAGTCGAGCCCGACGTCGACGACGTGGGTGTTGTGAGGGAAGTCGACGGGCTGCGCGACGGGCACCCCGACGCGGTTGTTCGTGGTACGCGCCAGGTACGTCATCGCGGTGACGAGCAGCACCACGAACACGCCGCCGCCGATGAGCGTCCACCGCACCAGCGTGTTGGCGGAAGGCGGGTAGAGCTGCGGCATACCTCAGCTCCCCGGCGAGCAGGCGCCTGGTCGGGCCAGGCGGGCGCGCCGGAGCGCGGCGACGCCGGCGGTCACGTGCGGGCACGGCATGGTCGACATCATGCTCGGGGGACTACCTCCTCGGAACGGTCGCAGATCGTGGTAGGCACTGAGATGTATTGACGTCCAGCGCGGCCGTGTCGGCGCGCCCTTCTCGAAAGCGATGCCCAATCTAGCATGGGGCGCGGCCGCCTCCGCCCAGGACCTTCGTCCCTATGCGGACAACGGCCGCGCCTCCCGACCGGGTGGTGGAGCCTGCCGGACTCGAACCGGCGACTTTTCGCTTGCAAAGCGAACGCTCTCCCAACTGAGCTAAGGCCCCGTACGTCTGCGCCTGGCGCCGACCGCGCGCCTCCCTCCGGGGAGCTTAGAGCCGGTGCGGAGGGCTGTCAACGCGGCGCCGGGCGGATGAGCATACCGCGCGAGGGGTCAGTCGTCCGTGGTCAGGCGGGCGAAGATCATGCGGCCCATGTTCGTCTGCAGGCTCGAGGTCACGACGGCGTCCACGGTGCGCCCCACGAGCCCCGCGGCCTCCTCGACCACGACCATCGTGCCGTCCTCCAGGTAGGCCAGGCCCTGACCGGCCTCGCGGCCGGGCTTGACGACGTTGAGCGACAGGCGCTCGCCCGGCATGTACGTGACCTTGACGCCGTTGGCGAGCTGGTTCACGTTCAGCACCCTCACGCCCTGCAGGGCCGCGACGCGGCTCAGGTTGTGGTCGGTGGTGACGAGGTCGTGGCCGTGGGCGAGGCAGTAGCGCACGAGCCTGTCGTCGACGGGCGCCTTCGGGTCGTCGTCCTCGACGGTCACGACCTCTGCCGGCAGGCGCGGGTGCGCGACGAGGCGGTCGACGACCTCGAGGCCGCGGCGCCCGCGCTGGCGCCTGAGCGGGTCGTCGGAGTCGGCCAGGCGCTGCAGCTCGGCCAGCACGAACCGCGGCACGAGCAGCCGGCCGTCGAGGAAGTTCGCCTCGGCGACCTCGACGACGCGTCCGTCGATCAGCGCCGAGCTGTCGATGACCTTGTCGTGCCAGGGCAGCTCGGGCCTGTGGGCGACGGCCGCCGCGGTGCGCAGCCCGGGCAGCACGCGCCTGTTCGCGACGAAGAACGCGCCGCAGCTCGTGACGGCCAGCAGCGCGATGAGTATCGACCAGTACCAGGTGAAGCCGGGGACCTGGGCGAGCACGTTGTTGACGAGGATCGTCAGGACCAGGCCGACGGTGGCCCCCACGAGGCCGGCGACGACGGCGTCCGGGCCCACCGACGACACGCGCTGCACGGCGAGCGCCCACAGCCTCCCGGCGCGCCGCGCCAGCCCGCGCGTGAGGAGGTAGGAGGTCAGCGCCCCGACCACCGTCAGGTAGAAGAGGTTGTTGGGACCGGCCAGCAACCCGTGCGGCTCGAGCAGCCAGACGCTCGAGAGGTAGGCTGCCACGGCGCCCGCGAGCGTGAACAGGCCGCTCGCGACGCCGGCGCCGAAGCGCTCCTCCGGCGCGGGGCGGGCCGGGCCCTTGGCGGCGGGCGCGCCCTCCGCCACCCTGGCCGTGTCGCCGGCCACCGCCCTGCTCACCCCTCACCCCAGACCGCCGCCAGCGCCTCCTTCAGCGTGGCGACGCCCACGACCCCTTCGGACGAGCGGGGGCCGATCACGCGGTCGAAGCCGGCGCGGGACGCCTCCTGCAGGCGGCGCCCGAGCTGCGAGACGCTCCGGAGCTCGCCGGCGAGGCCCACCTCGCCCACCAGGGCCGTGCCCTCGCCGACCGGCCTGTTCGTGACGGCCGAGTATGTCGCTACGGCCACCGCCAGGTCGGCGCCGGGGTCGGTGAGCCGCAGGCCGCCCGCGACGTTGACGAAGACGTCGAGGCCCTCGAGCGGCAGGCCGATGCGGCGCTCGAGGACGGCCAGCACGACGTCAACGCGGCGCTGGTCGAGGCCCTGCACGACGCGCCGCGGGGCGGCGTAGGGGCTCTTCGACGCCAGGGCCTGCACCTCGAGGAGCAGCGGGCGCTGCCCCTCGAGTACCGCCGCGACGACGGAGCCCGGCGCGCCGACGGGGCGCTCGGCCAGGAACGCAGCCGAGGGGTTCGGCACGGCCGTCATCCCGCCGTGCGTCATCTCGAACACGCCCACCTCGCCGGTGGCGCCGAAGCGGTTCTTGACCGACCGCAGCACGCGCATCTCGCCCGCCGACTCGAGCGTGAGCGTGACGTCGACCATGTGCTCGACCACCTTGGGCCCGGCGACGGTGCCCTGCTTCGTCACGTGACCGATCAGCACCAGGGCCGTGCCGGCCTCCTTCGCGGCGGCCACGAGCGCGGCGGTGGCGTCGCGGACCTGCGTCACGCTGCCCGGCACCTGCCCCTCCTCGTGCGTGAGCGTCTGGATCGAGTCGACGATGGCCAGGCGCGGGCGCCGCTGCGCCAGGTAGGCAGCGATCGCCGGGGCGAAGGTCTGGCGCGAGAGCTTGAGGCCCGCCCCGACGCCGAGCCGGTCGGCCCTGAGGCGCACCTGCAGGGGGGACTCCTCGCCGGCGACGTAGAGCACGTCGTCGCCGCGCTCCGCCGCCGCCGCGGCGAGCTGGAGGAGCAGAGTCGACTTGCCGATGCCGGGCTCGCCCGTGAGCAGCACGGCCGAGCCGGAGACGACGCCGCCGCCGAGCACCCTGTCGACCTCGTCGTCGCCGGAGGGGAAGCGCGCCGGCGCCTCGCCGTCCACGAGCAGCAGGTCGAAGCTCTCGGCCGGCCGGGCCGTCCCGGACGCGCGCGACGGGGCCGGCTGCTCCGCGACGAGGCTGCCCCAGGCGCCGCAGCGGGTGCAGCGCCCGAGGGGCACGGGGCTCTTGGCCCCGCACTCGGTGCAGACGTACGCGGTGGTCACGCGGGCCACGGTTCTCCGGGCCGCGGGCGGTGGCGCGGCATCCGCAACAGCCTACCGCGCACCGAGCCCTCCGCACGTGCGCGGGCCGGCATCTGCCGCCGCCGCCCGGGTCGGCGTACGAGGCCCGCCGCGCCTCAGACCAGGGGCACCGGGCGGGCGAAGACGGGCCTGCCGTCCTCGATCGTCACCAGCAGCGGCTCCTTGGCGCCGCCGGTGAGGATCTCGAGGGACAGCGGGTCCTCGATGTGCTCGCGGATCACGCCGCGCAGCGGGCGCACGCTCTCGCCGGGCGGGAGCTTGTCGACGAGGAACTCGGCCACGCCCTGCGCGAACGTGACGTCGATGCCGCGGGTGGCCAGCTCGCGCCTGATGTCCTCGAGCGCCTGCCTGGCGATCACCACGATGTCCTCGCGGGCGAAGGTCTCGAACACGATGACCTCGTCGAGGCGGTCGAGGAACTCGGGCGAGAAGATGCTCCTGAGCGGGACGTCGTGGCCCTGACCGGTCGCGTCCTGGAAGCCCACGGTGCCGCCCTTGTTGAAGCCCGTGTTGCTCGTCATGATCAGGATCACGCGCCGGAAGTCGACGGTGCGCCCGAGGCCGTCGGTGAGGCGGCCGTCGTCCAGCACCTGGAGGAACGTGTTGTAGATGTCCGGGTGCGCCTTCTCGATCTCGTCGAGGAGCACCACGCTGAACGGCTGGCGCCGCACGGCCTCGGTCAGCCTGCCGCCCTGCTCGTGGCCCACGTAGCCGGGCGGGGCGCCGATCAGCTTGCTGATCGAGTGCGCCTCCTGGAACTCGCTCATGTCGAGCCGGATCAGAGCGCGCTCGCTGCCGAACAGCTCCTTGGCGAGCTGCTTGGCGAGGAACGTCTTGCCGATGCCGGAGGGGCCGACGAAGAGGAACGAGGCGGCGACGCGCGTCCGCCCGCCCAGGCCGACGCGGGCGCGGCGCAGGGCCGCGGCCAGCGCCCTGATCGCCTTGTCCTGGCCCACCACGGTGCGCTTGAGGTTCTCCTCGATCGTGGCCAGCTTGGCGTCGTCCTGGTCGTCGACGTAGATGCCGCCCCAGGAGTCGACCACGGCCTCGAGGTCGGCGCGCCCGACGATCGGCGTGCCGTCAGGCTCCTCGAGCACCGGGAAGCCGAGCGACTTGTTCAGGCGCGTGCGCGAGGCGGCCTCGTCGATGAGGTCGATCGCCTTGTCGGGGAAGTTGCGGCCCGGCAGGCTGCGCTCGCCGTAGCGCACCGCCATCTGCAGCATCTCCTCGGGGATGACGACGCCGTGGTGGGCCTCGTACTTCTCGCGCAGGCCCTTGAGGATCTGCAGCGACTCCTCGGGCGTCGGCTCCAGCACGATCACCGGCTGGAAGCGGCGCTCGAGGGCGGCGTCCTTCTCGATGTAGCGGTGGTACTCGCCCGTCGTCGTGGCGCCGATGACCTGGATCTCGCCGCGCGACAGGGGAGGCTTGAGGATGTTGGCGGCGTCGAGCGTGCCCTCCGCCCCGCCCGCGCCCACGAGCGTGTGCAGCTCGTCGATGAACGCGATGACGCGGGCGGTCCTCAGCTCCTCGATGATCTGCTTCAGGCGCTCCTCGAACTCGCCGCGGTACTTCGTGCCGGCGACGATGTTCGAGAGGTCGATCGAGAGCACCCGCATGCCGGCGAGGTTCGGCGGCACGCGGCCCTCGACGATCGCCTGGGCGAGGCCCTCCACGATGGCCGTCTTGCCCACGCCCGGCTCGCCGATCAGCACGGGGTTGTTCTTCGTGCGCCGGCTGAGGATCTGGATGACGCGCCTGATCTCCTCGGTGCGGCCGATGACGGGGTCGAGCTTGCCCTCCGCGGCGGCCTTCGTGAGGTCGCGCGCGTACTCGTCGAGGAACGGCGTGCTCACGTTCTCGGCGTTGTTCTTCGGGTCCGCGGCGGCCAGGATGCGCCACCTGACCGTGTCGACGTCGCGGGTGAGCTCCTGGAGGATGCGGTAGGCGACGCCGTCGCCCTCCCTGATGATGCCGAGCAGGATGTGCTCGGTGGCGATCACGTTCGAGCCAAGGCTCCTGGCCTCGCTGCCGGCCAGCTCCATCACGCGCCGCGCCCGCGGCGTGATGGACGCGGCCTCGTTCCGCGGCAGGCCGTCGCCGCGGCCGACCATGGCCTCCACCTGCGCCCTGAAGCCCTCGAGCGTGGCCCCGAACTCCGCCAGGATCTTGCTGGCGGTGCCGCCCTCGCGCATCAGGCCCAGGAGCAGGTGCTCCGGTCCGATCATCGCGTGCCCGAGCTTGCTTCCCTCCTCGCGCGCGAAGTGGAAGACGAGCCGGGCTCTGTCGTCGTAGCGGTTCACGGTCTCCTCCGCGCGCAACCCGCGCTACCCAAGAGAGGTCGTTTCTGACGGCGCCTGAAGCGCCCACCGGGCATGGTGCTATAGTACCCGCCTGCCCGAACAGCGGGCACGACATTCATTACGATTCCGCCTGGCCGGCTTCAGCGACGGCTAATAGATGAGCGGAAGCCCGAGGGACCGGATGCTGCTCCAAGAGATAGTCTTCACCCTCGACCGCTTCTGGTCGGATCGAGGTTGCGTCATCGCGCCGCCCCACGACGTCGAGGTCGGGGCCGGCACCTTCTACCCCACGACCTTCCTGCGCTCGCTGGGGCCGGAGCCTTGGAACGTGGCCGGCATCGCCCCCAGCCGCCGGCCGGTCGACGGGCGCTACGGCGACAACCCGTACCGCTTCCAGTACTTCTACCAGTACCAGGTGATCCTGAAGCCCTCGCCGGCCGACGTGCAGCAGGTCTACCTCGAGTCGCTGGCCGCCCTGGGCATCGACTTCGCCGCCCACGACATGCGCTTCGTGGAGGACAACTGGGAGTCGCCGACCCTCGGGGCCTGGGGCCTGGGCTGGGAGGTGTGGATGGACGGGATGGAGATCACCCAGTTCACCTACTTCCAGCAGGTCGGCGGGATCGACTGCCGGCCCGTGCCCGTCGAGCTCACCTACGGCCTGGAGCGCATCGCTATGTACCTGCAGGGGGCGAGGCACGCCTTCGACCTGCGGATGTCGCGTGACGTCACCGTGGGCGACCTCAGGCGCGACTTCGAGGTCCAGCACAGCCGCTACAACTTCGAGCGCTCCGACCCCGACCTGCTCCGGCTCCTCTTCGACCGCTACGAGGCCGAGGCCTCGCGCCTGCTGGAGGAGGGCCTCGTCTACCCGGGCTACGACTTCGTGATGAAGTGCTCGCACGCCTTCAACCTCCTCGACGCGCGCGGCGTCCTCTCGCACGCCGAGCGCCAGGCCTACGTCCAGCGCGTCCGCCGCCTGGCCGAGACCACGGCCAGGACCTACCTGTCGCAGCGCCAGCCGGCGGAGGCCACGGCGTGAGCCGCGACCTCCTCTTCGAGATCGGCACCGAGGAGCTGCCGGCCTGGTACGTGACCGAGGGCTCGCGGGCGCTGGGGCCGCTGCTAGAGCAGCGCCTCGCGGCCGCCGGCCTCGCGCCGGAGGGCGTCACCGTGTACGGCACGCCGCGCCGCCTGGCGGCGCTGGCGAGGGGGGTGCCGGAGCGCAGCGCCGAGCGCGTCGAGGAGCGCCGCGGGCCCGCGGCCTCCGCCGCCTTCGACGAGAGCGGCGCCCCGACCCGCGCCGCCGAGGCGTTCGCTCGGTCCGCCGGCGTCGCCGTCGAGGCGCTGGAGAGGCGACAGACGGAGAAGGGCGAGTACGTCTACGCGCGCGTCGTGCGCGGCGGGCAGCCCGCGGCGGAGGTCCTGCCGGCGCTGCTCGCCGGGGTGGTCGCCGACCTGCCGGCGCCGCGGAAGATGCGCTGGGGCGAGGTCGAGACGCCGTTCGTGCGGCCGGTCGCCTGGCTGACCGCGCGGCTGGGCGACGAGGTCCTCCCGGTGTCTGCCGCCGGTCAGGCGGCCGTCGGGAGCAGCCGCGGCCACAGGTTCCTCGCGCCCGGCGAGGTCGCGTTGTCTTCGCCGGCCGACTACGCGGAGGCCCTGCGGGGCGCCTGGGTGATCGCCGACGAGGACGAGAGGCGTGAGGCCACGCTGCGCGCCGTCCGCGAGGCCGCGGCGGCGGAGGGGCTCGAGCCCGTCGTCGATCCCGCGCTGCTGGCCGAGGTCGCGAACCTGGTCGAGTGGCCGTTCCCCATCGTCGGGGCGTTCGACGAGGCCTACCTGGAGCTGCCCGACGAGGTGCTGACGACGGTGATGGTCAAGCACCAGCGCTTCTTCCCGCTCAGGCGGCCGGGCGGCCGCCTCGCCGCGCGCTTCGTGGGCGTGTCGAACAACCGCGTGCCGGACGAGGACGTCGTGAGGCGCGGCTACCAGGAGGTGCTGGCCGGCCGGCTCTACGACGCGCGCTTCTTCTGGCGCGCCGACAGGGAGCGCTCCCTCTCGCAGCACGCCTGGGCCCTCTCCGGGATCGCGTTCCAGCGCGAGCTCGGCTCGATGGCCGACAAGACGGCGCGCGTGGCGGCCGCGGCCCAGGCCGTGGCCGACGCCGTGGGCCTGGGCGAGGAGGACAGGAAGGCGCTCACCGCCGCGCTGCCGCTGTTCCGCGCCGACCTCGCCACGCAGATGGTCTACGAGTTCCCCGAGCTCGAGGGCGACATGGCCCGCGCCTACGCCCTCGCCGAAGGCCAGCCGGAGGCCGTCGCCGACGTGCTCCGCGACGGCGTGCGGCCCAAGGGACCCGATGAGCCCCTGCCCGCGACGGAGCCGGGCGCCGTGCTGGCGGTGGCCGACAGGCTCGACAAGCTCGTGGGCTTCTTCGCGCTCGGCAAGCGGCCCTCGGGCTCCGCCGACCCGTTCGGCCTGCGCCGCGACGCCCACGCCGTCGTGCGCGTGCTGGCGGCCAGGGGCTGGCGCGCCTCGGTCGAGACGCTCGTCGAGGCCGCGGCCGGCGCCTACCGCGACGGGCCGGTGAGCGTCGACATGGGCACGATCGAGGCCGTCGGCGCCTTCGTGTGGGACCGCGTGGCGGCGCTGCTCGAGGAGCAGGGCCACCCGGTGCCCGTCGTGAGGGCGGCGACGCTGGGGAGCTTCACCGTCCTGGGCGCGATCAGGCGGGCGCGGCTGCTATCGCACCTGATGACGAGGCCCGAGTTCGCCGACCTGATGGCCCTGCACAAGCGCGCCGCGAACCTCGCCCAGCGCTACGAGCCCGCCGACCCCGAAGCCGACCCACGCGACGCGGTAGACCCCGGCCTGTTCGCGAGCGACGAGGAGCGCCCGCTCTACGACGCCCTGGACGAGGGGGCCGTGGGCGCGAGCGAGCTCCTGGCGGCCGCCGCGTCGGCCGTGCCGCCGCACGACCCCGGCCGCGAGGCGGAGGGCGCGCCGTTCGCCGCCGACGTCGAGGGCCCGCTGGCGCGGCTGCTGAGCCTGAAGGCCCCGCTGGACGCCTACCTCGACAACGTGCTGGTGATGGCCGAGGACGAGAGGCTGCGCCGCAACCGCCTGGCGCTGCTGGCCGCCGTCGTCGCGCCGCTGAGGCGCCTGGGCGCGCTCGAGCACCTGGCGTAGCGGGGCTCGGCGCCCGGTTGGGTCGGGCGTAGCGGCCGTCCCGAGACTAGCGAGCGCCCCGAGCCGAGGCTCGGGGCGCTCCATGCTGGTGCCGAAGGTGGGACTTGAACCCACACGTCCTCGCGGACATACGACCCTGAATCGTACGCGTCTACCAGTTCCGCCACTTCGGCTCGGGCGGTGGGCCGGCAGCGTGGCCGGCGCCGGCTTCCTCCGCCGGCAAGTAGCAAGTTTATCACGGGCCCGCGCGGCGGCTGCAAGCGGCTCCGACCCGGTTATCCTCCGGCCGGAGGGTAAGCGGTTGGACACGGGAGGGGAACGCGGGCGGCCCGTGGCCCTCGTGACGGGCGGGGCCAGCGGGATCGGCCTGGCGATCGTCAGGCGGCTCGCGGCCGACGGCTACGACGTCGTCGCCACGGACCTGCCGGGCGCACCGGGCCGCCCTCGCGCCGAGGAGGCCGGGGCCGCGTACGTCGGCGCCGACCTGACCGAGCCGGGCGCCTGCGCCCGCGTGGTGGAGGAGGCCGTGCGGCGGCGCGGGGCGCTCGACGTCCTCGTGTGCTGCGCTGGCTACCAGCACATCGACGCGCTAGCCGAGTTCCCCGAGGACCGCTGGCGCGACATGCTCGAGCTGATGCTCACGGCGCCGTTCCTGCTGACGAAGCACGCCTGGCCGCACCTCACGGCCGGCCGGCGGGGCCGGATCGTGCACGTAGGCAGCGCCCACAGCCTCGTCGCCAGCCCGTACAAGGCGGCCTACGTCAGCGCCAAGCACGGCCTGCTGGGCCTCACGCGCGTCACGGCCCTGGAGGGGGGTCCGCACGGCCTCACGTGCAACCTCGTCGCCCCGGCCTACACCCGCACGCCGCTCGTGGCCGCGCAGGTCGCCGACCAGGCGCGTACCCGCGGCATCCCCGAGCACGAGGTCGAGGAGCAGGTGTTCCTCAAGGACGTGGCGATCAAGCGGCTGCTCGAGCCCGAGGACGTGGCGGCGCTGGTCGCCTGGCTCGTCAGCGAGGAGGCGTGGGGCGCGACGGGCGGCGTCTACCCGCTCGACCTCGGCTGGACCGCGCGCTGACGCGCCCTACTCGAGCCAGAGCAGGCGCCCGTCCTCGAGCAGCGTCTCGCCGTCGACGGTGACGCGCCCGCCGTGGCGCAGGTCGCAGACGAGGTCCCAGTGGACGGCGCTGCGGTTGCGCCCGCCCGTCGACTCGTAGGAGCTGCCCAGCGCCAGGTGCACGGTGCCGAGGATCTTCTCGTCGAACAGGGTCTTGAGCGTGGGCACGCGGATGTGCGGGTTCGTGCCGATCCCCAGCTCGCCCAGGTAGCGCGCGCCCTCGTCGGTGGCGAGCACGCCGTCGAGCAGGTGCTGGCCACGAAGGGCCGTCGCCTCCACCACGCGCCCGCCCTCGAAGCGCAGCGTCACGTCCTCGACGACCTCCCCGCGCACCTGGCTCGGCACGGTGAAGCGCACGACGCCCTCGGCGCTGTCCTCCAAGGGGCTCGTGAACACCTCGCCGGAGGGCATGTTCCGCCGCCCGTCGGAGTTCGCCCAGGTGCGGCCCCTCACGCGCAGGCGGAGGTCGGTGCCGGGCCCCTCGATCCTCACCTCGTCGGCGGAGGCGAGCCTCTCGACGAGGCCCTGCTGCCGCCGGCCGAGCTCGCGCCACCTCGCGGCGGGGTCCTCGTCGAACAGGAACATCGCGTCGTAGACGAAGCGGCGGTAGGCGTCGGTCGACATCCCGGCCTCCTGCGCCGCGGCCGGGGTGGGGTAGAGGGTCGTGACCCAGCGCGTCCGCTCGACGCGGTGGCGGTTCGCCGCCGCCAGACGCCTGTCGATCCTGGCCAGCCGCTCCTGGTCGGCGCCGCTCGTGACCCGCGAGTTCTCGGGGGCGGAGACGCGCACGTAGGCCTGCATCAGCTCGATCTCGCGGAGCTGCACGACGGCCTCGGAGGCCAGCAGCTCCTCGCTGGCGAGCTCGGCCACGTCGGCGAGGGCCTCGGGGTACTGCAGCCTCAGGAACGGCTCCCCGCCGGCCGCGAGCACCGCGCGGCACAGCGCCCTCCCCAGGTCGAGGGCGGCGACGTCGACGCTCAGGAGCACCCTGTCGCCCGGGGCCACGCCCACGCAGTAGCCGGTCAGCAGCGCCGCGTAGCGCTCGGTGATGACGTCCATGGTCAGCCCTCCGCCGGCGCGGGCCGCGCCTCTCCCCGCGCTCACGCAGGGATGCTACCGGCCTAACATGCCGGCGTGGGAGGACCGCAGAGGCTGCAGAAGCTCATCGCCCGCGCGGGGCTGGCGAGCCGGCGCAAGGCCGAGGAGCTGATCCTCGCGGGGCGCGTCACGGTCAACGGCCGCGTGGCCGCGCTCGGGGACGTGGCCACCGAGGAGGACGACGTCAGGGTGGACGGCCGGCCGCTCAGGACGCCCGCTAGGCACGTCACCTACCTGCTGAACAAGCCCCGCGGCTACGTCACCACGGCCAGCGACGAGCGCGGCCGACCCACGGTGATGGACCTGGTGCCCGACGTGCCCGGCCTGCACCCGGTGGGCCGCCTGGACCTCGACTCCGAGGGTTTGCTGCTCCTCACCACCGACGGCGACCTGACGCTGCGGCTCACGCACCCGCGCTACGCGCACGAGAAGGAGTACCGGGTCTGGACGGACCCGCCCCACGTGCCCGACCACGCGCTGGCGCGGCTGTGCCGGGGCGTCGCGCTCTCGGACGGGCCGGCCGTCGCCGTCAGGGCCGAGCGGGCCGAGGGCGGCGCCGTGGTCGTGCTGCGCGAGGGCCGCAAGCGGCAGGTGCGGAGGATGTTCGCCGCCGTCGGTCACGAGGTCGTGCGGCTCGTGCGCACGCGCGTGGCCTCGCTCGAGCTGGGCGACCTGCCCCCGGGCGGGTTCCGCGAGCTGACGGCCGAGGAGGCGGCCGCGCTGGCCGCGGCCGGGCCGCTGGTATGATCGACGCGGCCCGGCGGAGCCCGGGCCGACGACCAGCCCCGGAGCCGCGCATGACAGGAGAGAGCCACTTCGAGCCGGGTCCCGGCGTAGTCCAGATCTCGCAGGCGGAGATCGCCAAGCGCGTCGCCGAGCTCGGCGCCGAGATCAAGCGCGACTACGAGGGCAAGCCCCTACACCTGATCGCCGTGCTGAACGGCGCGTTCATCTTCATGGCCGACCTCGTGCGGGCCATCGACCTGCCGCTGTCGGTCGACTTCCTGTCGGTGTCGAGCTACGGCTCGGGCACGAAGTCGACGGGTCGCGTGAAGCTGATCAAGGACCTCGACCTGCCGATCAAGGACAAGCACGTGATCCTCGTCGAGGACATCGTCGACACCGGCATCACGATGGACTACCTGCTCAGGTACCTCCAGAACCACCAGCCGGCCAGCGTGAGGGTCGCGGCGCTGCTGTCGAAGCCCGCGCGCCGGCAGGTCGAGGTGCCCGTACACTACCTCGGCTTCACGATCGACGACGCCTTCGTCTACGGCTACGGCCTCGACGTCGACCACAAGTACAGGAACCTGCCGTTCGTCACCAGCCAGGCCGGCTGATGGGAGCCGGGCGCCACAGTTGAGGCAGCGCGCTCGCAGGCTGGCGGTGGCGGCGCTGGCGCTCCTGGCCTGCGCGCTGGCGACGCTGTCCGTGTCGGCGGCGCTGCGGGACGTCGACCCCCCGCGGCTCTACTACGAGGCCCCGACCCGCGTGCCAGAGGGCGCCGAGGTCGAGCTGTTCGTCAGCGCCGACGAGCCGGTCACCTACGTCGTCGCCTACGCCGGCGACGAGCTCAGCGCGGTCGCTCAGGACCACGTCTTCGTGCTCACGGCGGCGCCGGGCGTGAACGAGGTCGTCGTGACGGCGACCGACGCCGCCGGGAACGCGTCGGTGGCGCGGCTCACGGTCGAGGGCGTGCCGCCCGTGGACGTCACGGTGGAGGCCGCGCGCGAGCTGCGCGCCGGCGACCCGCTGGGCGTCACGGTGGCCGTGGTGGGGAACGGCGCCCGCGTGACCTCCGTGACGGCGACGTTCGGCGGCGAGGAGCTGCCGCTGCTGAGGGACGGCGCGGTGCACCGTGGGGTCGCCGCGACCCCGTTCGGGGTCGAGCCGGCGGTGCGGGAGCTGGTGGTGACGGTCGTCGACGAGTTCGGCCGCAGCGTGACGTCCGAGGTGGCCGTGGCGCTGGCCGCACTGCCCGTGACCGTGGAGCAGCTCGTCATCGCCCCCAGCGTCCTGGCCGCGGTCACGCCCGAGGCGCAGGCGCTGGAGCGCGAGGTGATGTCCTCCGCGGTCGCCTCCGGGGCGCCCGAGCCCCGCTGGCGCGAGCCGTTCCTGATGCCGATCGCGGGCCGCGAGACCAGCGGCTTCGCCGACGCGCGGCGGTACGTGGCCGGGGGCAACGTCTCGTACCACAACGGCCTCGACATCGCCGCGCCCGAGGGGACGCCCGTGGCCGCGGCGAACGACGGCGTGGTCGTCGTGGCCGGCCGGTACCCGATCAAGGGCGGCTGGGTGATGATCGACCACGGCTGGGGCGTGTTCAGCCACTACTTCCACATGAGCAGCATCGACGTCGAGGTCGGCCAGGCCGTCGCCCGCGGCGACGTGATCGGGAGGGTCGGCAGCACCGGGCTCTCCACCGGGCCGCACCTGCACTGGGAGATGCGCGTGGGCCTCTCGCCGACGAACCCGCTGAGCTGGGTGGACCGCGTCTGGCCGTGAGGGCCTTCTGGCTGGCCCTGGCGGCGGCATGCGCGCTGACGGCGCACGCCTCGGTGCCGGGCGTCGGGTCGGGTCCCGGGGCCCCGGCGGAGCCCGCCGGCCCGCCGGCGGTGGCCGGGCTCGAGGAGCAGGAGCACCCCGAGCGGCCCTCCCTCGCGCCGCCGGAGCACGGCGTCTGGTACGAGGTCTTCGTCCGCAGCTTCGCCGACTCCGACGGCGACGGCGTGGGCGACCTGCCCGGCCTGCGCTCGCGGCTGCCTTACCTGGCGGAGCTGGGCGTGACGGGCCTGTGGCTGATGCCGATCCACCCCAGCCCGAGCTACCACGGCTACGACGTCACCGACCTCTACGCCGTGAACCCCGAGTACGGGACGATCGAGGACCTGCTGCGCCTCCTCGAGGACGCGCACGCGCTCGGCATCCGGGTGGTCCTCGACCTGGTGCCCAACCACACGTCGTCGCTGCACCCGTGGTTCCAGGCGGCGCTGGCGGGTGACCCCAAGTACCGCGACTACTACCTGTGGTCAGACGACCCGCCGCGGTGGCGCGGCGCGCTGGGCGGCAGCGCCTGGCACGAGGCCGGCGGCGCTTACTACCTCGGGCTCTTCGGGCCCGACATGCCCGACCTGAACCACCGGAACCCCGAGGTCGCGCGCGAGCTCGTGGACGTCGCGTCGTTCTGGCTGGGCCTCGGCTTCGACGGCTTCCGGGTCGACGCTGTGCAGCACGTGGTCGAGGGCGAGGACGGTCTCATCGCCAACGCGCCGGAGAACTACGAGTGGGTGCGGGCCTTCGTCGCGACCGTCCGGTCGGCCTTCCCCGACGCCGTGCTGGTGGGGGAGACCTGGACCGAGATGCCGGCGATCGTCCGCTACCACTCTGCGGCTGGGCTGCCCGGCTCGTTCGACTACCCGCTGTGGCGCGAGCTGACGGGCGCCTTGCAGCGGCGCAGCGCCTCCGACCTGGCGTTCGCGCTGGCGCAGGCCGAGTCGCTCTACCCGCCCGGGGCGATGCGCGCCACGTTCACCGGCAACCATGACCAGACCAGGCTCGCCACGCAGCTCTCGCTGCCGCGCCGCGACGAGCGGCGGCTCAGGCTCGCCGCCTCGCTCCTCCTCACGCTGCCGGGGACGCCCTTCGTCTACTACGGCGAGGAGGTGGGCATGGTCGACGGGCCCGGCGACCTCGACGTCGGGAAGCGCACGCCGATGGCCTGGGAGCGGGGGCCGGGGCTCGGCTTCACGACCGGCGTGCCCTGGACCGACCCCGGCGAGCCCCCGCCGGGGGCCACGGTCGCGGAGCAGCGGGCGTCCCCCGGCTCGCTGTGGTGGCACTACCGCCGGATGATCGCCTTCCGGCGCATCCACCCGGCGCTGTACCGCGGGCGGACGAGGGTCCTGGAGTCGGGCGAGCGCGCCGTCCTGGCCCTCGAGCGCGACGCCGGCGACGAGGTCCTGTACGTCCTGGCGAACCTCTCGGCCCGCGACGCCCACGTCTCGCCGACCGGTCTGCCCTCGGGCCTCACCGACCTGCTCACCGGCCGCGCCTTCGACGGCACGGTGCCGGCGCTGACGCTGCTGGTCCTGGGCGAGCGCTGAGGGGCCGGTCCGTCCGCCTCGCGGCGACGGGGCCTGCCGGGAGGCGGGCGCCTCCCGCGGCCCGGGCGCGCCGCCGTCGTCGGGGCCGCGCGTATACTTGCCCCTCATGGAAGCTTCACCGCGTCGTCCGCGCGTCTTCTCGGGGGTGCAGCCCACCGGCGTCCTGCACATCGGCAGCTACGTGGGGGCGCTGCGGCAGTGGGTGGCCCGGCAGGACGAGCGCGACAACATCTTCTGCGTCGTCGACCTCCACGCCCTGACGATCCCCGAGGCGGTCGACCCGCGGAGGCTCAGGGAGCTGGTGCGCTCCACGGCCGCCCAGTTCCTGGCGGCCGGCGTAGACCCGGAGAAGAGCGTCATCTTCGTGCAGTCGCACGTGCGCGAGCACTCCGAGCTGTGCTGGCTGCTCGAGTGCCTCACGCCCCTCGGCTGGCTCTACCGCATGACGCAGTTCAAGTCGAAGTCGGAGGGCCGCGAGAGCGTGGGCACCGGGCTGCTCGTCTACCCCGTGCTGCAGGCCGCTGACATCCTCCTCTACGACACCGAGGTCGTGCCCGTGGGAGAGGACCAGGTGCAGCACATCGAGCTCACGCGCGACATCGCCGCGCGCTTCAACCACCTCTTCGGCGAGACGTTCGTGCTGCCGCGGGCCGAGGTGCCGCAGGTGGGCGCCAGGATCATGGGCTTCGACGACCCGACGGTGAAGATGTCGAAGAGCATCGCCGCCGAGCGGCCCGGGCACGCGATCAACCTGCTCGACAGTCCGGACACGGTGAGGAAGGTCGTGATGTCGGCCGTGACCGACTCGGGCCGCGAGCTCAGGTTCGAGCACGCCTCGCCCGGGGTGCGCAACCTGCTCACGATCGCGCACGTCGCCTCGGGCCGGCCGATCGCCGAGATCGAGGCCGAGCTCGAGGGCCGCGGCTACGGCGACCTCAAGAGGCTCACGGTGGAAGCCGTGAACCAGATGCTCGCCCCGCTGCAGGCGCGCTACCGCGAGTACATGGACGACCCCGCCAGCCTCGACGCGGTGCTGGCGAAGGGCGCCGAGCGGGCGCGCGAGATCGCGGCGCGCACCCTGCGGCGGGCCCAGGACGCCTTGGGGGTAGCCTGACGGGACGGGTGCTCTTCCTCTTCCTCGACGGGGTCGGGGTCCCGCCCCCCGACGCCGCGGGGAGCCCCGTGCTCGACGCCCGCACCCCCACCCTGCAGGCCCTGCGCTCCGGGACCGCCGGGGCGCCCGTCGTCTACCGCGAGCTCGACGCCACGCTCGGCCACCCCGGCCTGCCGCAGTCGGCGACGGGCCAGACCGCGCTCCTCACCGGCGTGAACGCCGCCGACGCGATGGGCGGCCACTACGGCCCGTGGCCGGGCCCGACGCTGCGGCGCATCCTCGACGCCGGCAGCGTCTTCGCCGACGCGGTGGGCGCCGGCGGGGCGAGCCTGGCGAACGCCTACCCGCCCGGCTACTTCGCCGCGCGCGAGAAGGGGCGCTTCCGGCCGAACGCCGTGGCCTACGCCGCGCTGGCCGCCGGCGTCGCGCAGCGCGGCCAGGACGACTACGCCCGCGGCGAGGCGGTGCCGTCCGACCTGCACGGCGCCCACCTGCAGCGAGCGGGGGGCCCGCTCGGTCCCGAGGGCTCGGCGCGCGTGCTCAGCGAGCTCGCCTCGCGTAACGCCCTCACGCTGCTCGACGTCTGGCTCACCGACGCTTACGGTCACGCGCAGGACCACGCCGCCGCGACGGCGCTCCTCGAGCGCGTCGACGCCGCGCTGGCGTACCTGGTCTCCGACCCCGGCGGCGCCGTGGCCCGCGGCGCGACGGTCGTCGTCACCTCCGACCACGGCAACGTCGAGGACCTGAGCGTGCCCACGCACACGCGCAACCCCGTGCCCCTCTACGCCGTCGGCGAGGGGGCGGAGGCGTTCGCCGCGGCCACGAGCCTGCTGGACGTGGCGCCGGCGATCAGGGCGCTGCTGGCGGGCTGAGCCGGGCGGCCTCGCCCGGCGTCCCGCCGCCGACGGGCCCTCCGCGGCCGTCGCCGCGCGGGCCAGCCGCCGCCGCGGCCGGCCCTCAGAAGCCGAGGATCAGCGCCGCCGCCTCGAACCAGGCGCCGGCCATGAGCAGGACGGCCGCCACGGGCAGCGTGGAGAGCAGCTTGCGGAAGCCGGCCGGGATGCCCGCGAAGCCGTGCCGCCACACCGTGGCCAGGAGCATCCCGCCGCCGGCGACGACGAGGAAGTACGAGGTCAGCTCCAGGACGAGCACGACGAGCAGGACCAGGAGCTGGAGGGCGTCGCCGCCGCCGATCATCCCGAAGGGCATCCCCTGGGCGAAGAACGAGAAGGCGGCGAAGAGGTAGGCGGGCACGCCGAGGACGGCGGCCAGCGTGAAAGTGACCGACAGCGTGACCACGACGAAGTTCTGGTAGAAGGTCACGGCCGCGGCGCGGGGCACGTCGCCGCTGCCGTAGGCCGCGGCGGCGCCCAGGGACGTGATCGCCCCCTGGACGATCTCGACGACGGCCACGTCGCAGGTGTCCGGCATGCCGGAGCCGGCCAGCACGCCCAGGCCGAACACGCCGTAGAGGGCGACGACGGTGCCCACGACGAGGCGCCTGTGCTCGGCCACGGCCTGCCGCGTTACCGCGAGCCAGCGCCTCAGCAGCGAGCCGGGCCGCACCAGCATGTAGGCCACCAGCAGGGTGAGGGCGACGAACGCGAACGACGCGGGCGGCGTCTGCAGCCAGGCCCTCACGCCCGTCGGCTCGGTCGTGGTCCTGAAGCCGACGCGCACCGTCTCCCAGCCGCCCTCCGACGGCCGCAGGCGCACCTCGACGATCTCCGGCTCCGCCCCGGGCCGCGAGGCCGGGTATGTGAAGACCCTCTCGTCGCCGTCCTCGGGCGTGGTCCTGTCGACGCGGTCGTCGAGGTTCACCTGGGTGCCGGGCGGGGGCGGGGGCTCGGTGACGAGGCCGGGAAGCTCGCGGCAGAGCTGCTCGAGGTCGCGACCCGCGAGCTGGTCGATCGTGATCGGCTGGCGCGAGAGCCAGGCGCGGACCGCCGCGTCGGCGGCCTCCTCCGCCCCAGCGGGCGGCGACGAGGCGAGCGCGGCGGAGAGCGTCCAGGCCGCGGCCAGCAGGAGCGCGGCAACGAGACGTGGGAGCTGACGTGACCTGGGATGGGACATGCTCACGAGCGCCTTCCTAGGGCGGGAGCCGCCGCGGACAGCATACAGGGGCGGCCGCGGCGCTTCGCCCCGCGGCGCCCGGGCCGCTGGCGACGGGCAGCGCCGCCGGCGGCCGCGGGACGCGAAGGCGCCGGGTGCGCTCGACCGCGGCGCCGCGCGGGTGGGCCCCGTCGCGCGTGACCGACGCTCGCGGACAGCGCGCTAGACTCGTCGCCCGTGAGGTGGAGCGCGCGCTGGGCCCTCAACGCCGCCGTGAGGACCGTGCAGGCGGCGTTCCCGGCGCTCGCCGACCCGGACGACGAGTGGGCGCTGGCGCTCCTCGAGCCCGAGGAGAGGCGCCTCTACGCCGCGATGCCCGCCTTCGAGCGGGCGCACGCCGTCAAGGTGGCGCGCTGCGTGGCGGCCCGCCACCCCGGCGCCTCGCGCGAGGCGCTGCGCGCCGCGCTGCTCCACGACGTGGGCAAGTCCGGGAGCAGCGGCCACGTGCTCCACCGCGTGCTCGCGCACCTGCTCCCCGAGCCCGACGTCCCGCCCGAGCCGCGCCGCAGCGGCCTCGCCGGCGCGCGGCAGGCGCGGCGTCACCACGCCGCCTACGGGGCCCTGATGGTCCTCGAGGCCTCGGGCGACGCCAGGGTGGCGTGGCTAGTGAGGCACCACCACGACACCCGCGGCGACCCGGAGGCCGAGATGATCAGGGCCTGCGACGAGGACACGTGAGCGGCACCCCCGCCCTCGACTGGCTGTTCGGCCTGCAGCGCTTCGGCATGAGGCCGGGGCTGGAGCGGGTCCGGGCGCTGCTGGCCGAGACCGGCCTCCCCGCTCCCGGCACCAGGGTCGTGCTCGTGGCTGGCACGAACGGCAAGGGCACGGTCACGCGGCTCGTCGCCTCCGCGCTCGCGGCCGCCGGCCGCCGCACGGGCTCGTTCTTCAGCCCGCACCTGGAGAGGGTGGGCGAGCGGGCGCGCGTGGACGGGGTCGAGGCGACGGAGGAGGAGATGGAGGCCGCCGTGGCCGCGGTGAGGCCCGCCGCCGAGCGCCTCGGCTGCACGTTCTTCGAGGTCGTGACGGCCGCGGCGCTGCACCGCTTCCGGGTGGCGGGCGCGGGGTGGGCGGTCATGGAGGTCGGCCTGGGCGGGCGCTTCGACGCGACGAACGCCCTCGAGCCCGTGCTCTCCGTGGTCACCGGCGTCTCCCTCGACCACCAGGCAGTGCTGGGCGGCACGGTCGCCGAGATCGCGCGCGAGAAGGCCGGCGTGCTACGCCCCGGCGTGCCCGCGCTGACGGGCGCGACCGGCGAGGCGCTCGCGGTCGTGAGGTCCGAAGCCCGCGCCCTCGGCGCGCCGCTCCTCGTCCTCGGCCGCGACGTGGACGTGACGGTGGAGGCGTCCGGCTGGGACGGCCTGGCGCTGACGGTCACGGGCGGCCTGGACGGGCTCCCGCTCGCGCTGCGCTCGCCGCTCGTCGGCAGGCACCAGGCCCGCAACGTCGCCCTGGCCGCCGTCGCCGCCCTGACCCTGGGGGCGGGCCCGGAGGCGGTGCGGGAGGCGTTCGCGCGCACCTCGTGGCCGGGCCGGCTCGAGCGCCTCGACCTCGACCGCGCCTGGGTCCTCGACGGCGCGCACAACCCCGAGGGCGCGGAGGCCCTGGCCGCGGCGCTCGACGACCTCGGCGCGCGGCCGGCCGCGCTGGTCGTCGGCGCGTCGGCGGACAAGGACCTGGCGGGCGTGCTCACGCCGCTGGCGGCCAGGGCGCCCGCGGTCGTCGCCACGCGGGCGTCGTCGCCGCGCGCGGCCTCTCCCGGCGAGCTCGCGGCCGCGGCCTCGCGCGCGGGCGCCGCGCGCGTCGAGGAGGCGCCCGACGCGGCGGCCGCGCTGCGCCTGGCCCGCGGCCTGACGCGCGAGGGCGAGCTCGTGGTCGTGGCGGGGTCGTTGTTCCTCGTCGGCGAGGTCAGGTCGCTGCTGCTCGGCGCCCCGCCCGAGGGTCGCGAGCGCTGGCAGTGAGGGGCGCCATGGTGCGCGGTGCCCCCTGCCCGAGCGGACCCGGGCCTGGGCGGCCGCCGGCCGCGCGCCATCACGGCCTCGGGCCCCGCGCCAAGACTCTCGCCCAGACGGCCGCAGCCCCGTCGCCTGCTCGGCCTCAGCCGGGCTCTGGCCGCGCGCGGCCGGCACGGACCCGGCCGACAGCCAGGCGCGCGAGCGCGACCGCCGCCATCGCCGCGGTGAGGGCCGCCGCCATGACCGCGTCCTCGCGCGGCCAGCCGTGGCGGTCGAGGGAGACGAGCACGAGGAGCGGGAAGAGCGCGACGGTGACGAGTATCGCCGCGTCGGAGTCGCGCAGAGCGGCGAGGAGCGCCACCAGGAGCGCGAGGGCGTAGAGCGCCGTCGGCGGGTGGACGACCAGCGTCGCGGCGAACGCCGTCGCCAGGCCCTTGCCGCCGCGGAAGCCCACGTACGGCGAGAAGCAGTGCCCGGCGACCGCCCCGAGCGTCCCGAGCAGCGCGCCGAGCAGCGGTCCCTGGCCGGACGCCAGGGGGCCGAACGGCGCCCCTGGGCCGGCGAGCCCGCCGAGCAGGCCACCCAGGTACGCCGCCAGCGCGCCCTTGCCGGCGTCGACGGCGAGCACCGCGGCCCCGAGCGCCGGGCCGACGTTGCGGGCGGTGTTCATCGCGCCCATCGACCCCGAGCCGACGGCGAACACGTCCTTGCCGCGGGCCCTCGCCAGCAGGTAGGCCGTGGGGAAGCCGCCCAGCAGGTAGCCGAGCGCCAGCGCCGCGAGCCAGGCCGTCACGCCGCGGGCGCCGCCGCGCGCGGCAGGGCGGCGAGGCTGTTCAGCTCCCTGACGTGGTACGCGACGTGGCGCGCCAGCACGCGCCACTGGACGTCGCGCCGCGCCGGCGGCCGCGCCAGGGCCTCGCGCATCGGCGCCTCGACGAGGTCGGCCAGCTCCTCGGCGCCCTCCTCCCCGACGTAGCTGGCGCCGAGGCTGGCGGCGACGCGGGGGTCGAGGGCGCAGCGCTCGCAGGCGAGGCCGCCGGCGGCCGGGTCGTAGGCGACCAGCGGCCCCGCCGCGCCGCAGACCGCGCAGCGGCGCACGGTGGGGGCGAGGCCGGCCAGGCCGAGCAGCCGCCAGCAGTAGATCAGCGCCACGTGCTCCGGGTCGTGGTGCTTCACGAGGCCGCGCAGGCCGCTGGCCAGGTACTCGTGGACGCGCTCGCCCAGGTGGACGTCCACCGTGAGAGCGTCGACGAGCTCGGCCAGCAGGTTCGCGTACGGGTAGACATCGGGCCGGCTGAGCCCGGGGAGGGCCCCGCCGAGCTGGACCTGGGTGATCAGCGCCAGGTCCTCGTCCCGTTTGCGGTAGTACTGCAGCGTCACGTCGTGGAAGAGGCTGAGCTTGCCGAGGTTACCGCCCGGCAGCTTGCCCTTGCGCGCGACGCCGCGCCACTTGCCCTCGTGCGACAGCACCGTGACGACCAGGTCGCCGCTGGGCAGCGGCGTCCGGCGGATCACGATGCCGTCGGTGACGGTGTAGCGGCGCACGTCTCAGTGTACGGCCGGGCGGCCGCGAGCCGGGTGCCGGGGGCGCCGGCCAGGAGGCGGGCGGCGCGAGGCCGGCTCAGGCCTTCTTGGTGCTGCGCCCGCCGCTCCTGGTGGTCTTTCCCTTGACGGTGCGCGTCTTCGCGGTGCCCTTCGCGGCCGTCGAGCGCTTGGCGGAGGCGCGCTTCGTGCCCTTGGCCGCGCCGGCCTTGGACGCCGCCGACCTGGCGCCGCGCTTCGTCCCGCCCTTGGCGGCGACGGCCTCGGCGCGCGCGTCGAGCAGCGCGATCGCCTGCTCGAGCGTGACCTCCTCGGGGGAGACGTCCTTCGGCAGCGAGGCGTTCAGCTTGCCGCGCTTCACGTACGGTCCGTAGCGGCCCACGCGCACGTCGACGGCCTCGCCGGTCCGTTCGTCGACGCCGAGCTCGCGCAGGGCGCCGCCCCCGCGCTGCTGCTTCTGCCGCAGCAGCTCCAGCGCCTCCTCCAGCGTGACGTCGAGGACGAAGGCGTCCTTCGGCAGCGAGGCGTAGGTGCGCCCGTGCCGCACGTAGGGGCCGAAGCGGCCGATGCCGACGTCCACGGTACCGCCGTCGGGGTGCTCGCCGAGGGTCTTCGGCAGCGCGATGAGCGCGAGCGCCATCTCGGGCGTGACGTCGTGCGGCGCGACCCCGGGCGGGAGCGAGACGCGCTTCGGCTTCTCGGCGCCCTCGCCCGTCCCCAGCTGCAGGTAGGGCCCGAACGGTCCCCGCTTCAGCAGCACGGGCTGGCCGGTCTCGGGCTCGGTCGCCAGGGTGACGTCGCCCAGGTTGCCCTCGCGCAGGTAGCGCTCGAGGTCCTCCCGCGTGAGGTCGGCCGGGGCGACGTCGGGCGGCAGCGAGGCGGTCTTCACCTCGCCGTCCAGCTCGCCCTCGACGTACGGCCCGTAGCGCCCGACGCGCACCACGTACGGCTCCCACCTCGCGGCCCTGACCGTGGAGACCGCGCGGGCGTCGATGCCCTCCATCGCCTGCTCGACGCGGCGGACGATGCCGTCCTCGCCGAGGTAGAAGTCGTGGAGGTAGGTGTCGCTGGGCCGCTCGCCGGCGGCGATCGCGTCGAGGATCGCCTCCATGCCGGCGGTGAACTCGGTGTCCACGAGCCTCCGGAACTGGAGCTCCAGGAGGTTCGTGGTCGCGAACGCCGTGAACGTCGGCACGAGCTGCTGCCCGACCTTGCGGGCGTAGCCGCGCGTGAGGATCGTGTCGATGATCGAGGCGTAGGTGCTGGGGCGGCCGACGCCCTCGGACTCCAGCACCTTCACGAGGCTGGCGTCGGTGTACCTCGCCGGCGGCTTCGTCTCGTGCCCCAGCGCCTCCACGCCCCGGCACTCGAGCGTCGCGCCCCTGGCGAGCGGCGGCAGGGGCTGCTCGCGGTCGTCGAGAGCGGCCTCGGGGTCGTCCGAGCCCTCGACGTAGGCGCGGAAGTAGCCGGGGAAGACGATCGTGCGGCCGGAGGCGCGGAAGGTGAGGACCGGCTCGGGCGCGGTGCCGGGGAGGTCGAGGGCGGCGGCCACTACGCGGCCGTCGGGCAGCCGCGCCTCGATGCGCGCGGTGACCGTCTTCAGCCGGGCGTCCCTCATCTGCGTGGCGACGGTGCGCTTCCAGATCAGGTCGTAGAGGCGGGCCTCTACGCCGCGCAGCCCGTGCTCGTCCGCCGTGAGCATCTGCGTGCCCGCGGGCCTTATCGCCTCGTGCGCCTCCTGGGCCAGCTTCGAGCGCTGCTTGTAGCGGCGCGGCGCGTCGGTCAGGTACTCCTCGCCGTAGCGGCGCCTGATCGCCGCGCGGGCGGCGTTCAGGGCCTCGTTCGAGAGGTGCACCGAGTCGGTGCGCATGTAGGTGATGTAGCCGTTCTCGTACAGCGACTGCGCCACGCGCATCGTCTCGCGCGCCGAGAGGCCGAGCTTGCGGCTGGCCTCCTGCTGCAGCGTCGAGGTCGTGAACGGCGGGGCGGGGGAGCGCGACTGCTCGCGCTCCTCGACCTCGACGACCCGCCACGAGGCGCCCTCGGCGGCCTCCGCCAGGGCGCGCGCGGCCCGCTCGTCGAGCAGCGCGACGTCGGTCAGGCCGTCCTTGAGCCGGCCTGTCGCGGGGTCGAAGTCGCGGCCCTGCGCGACGCGGCGGTCGGCGACGGCGGTCAGCTCCGCCGTGAACGCGCCGCCCTGGGCCGCGAGGCGCGCCGCGAGGTCCCAGTACGAGGCCGAGACGAAGTCGAGGCGCTCGCGCTCGCGCATCACCAGCAGGCGCACGGCCACGCTCTGCACGCGGCCGGCCGAGAGCTTGGGCGCGATCTTGCGCCACAGCAGCGGGCTCAGCTCGTAGCCGACGAGCCTGTCGAGGACGCGTCGCGTCTCCTGAGCGTCGACGAGGTCGAGGTCGATCTGCCTGGTGTTCTCGAGCGCGTTGCGGATCGCCTCCTCGGTGATCTCGTGGAAGACCATCCGCTTGACCGGCACGCGGGGCTCGAGGACCTCGACGAGGTGCCAGCCGATCGACTCGCCCTCGCGGTCCTCGTCCGTCGCGATGTAGACCTCCTCCGCCTGCTTGACGGCGGCCTTGAGGCGGCGCACGACCTCGCGCTTGCCCGGCGCCACGACGTAGACGGGCTTGAACCCGGCCGCGACGTTCACGCCCAGGCGCGACCAGGGCTCCTTGCGTATCTCCTCGGGGATCTCGGCGGCGGACGAGGGCAGGTCGCGCACGTGACCCATGCTCGCCTCGACCTGGTAGCCCGGCGGCAGGAAGCGGCTGATGGTCCGCGCCTTCGTTGGTGACTCGACGATGACGAGGCGGGTCCTACGGCGTTCTTCTGCCAATCTCAGCTAGTCCCCCTCCCGGGAAGCCGGCACATTATACGGGCGGTCTCTCGGCGGTCAAGGGCCCGCTCGCGACGGGAGATATCGCCCGTCGCAGGCGCGCCTAAGCGCCTGGAGGGAGGGGGTCAGACGGCGCGGCGGTTGCTGATCGCGCGCCCCAGGGTGACCTCGTCGGCGTACTCGAGGTCCCCGCCCACCGGCAGGCCGTAGGCGATGCGGCTCACCGTCAGGGGCATGTCCTGGAGCTGACGCGCGAGGTAGAGGGCGGTGGCCTCGCCCTCGACGGTGGTCGAGGTGGCCAGCACGACCTCCTTCACGCCGGTGAGGCGCTCCAGCAGCGGCGCGATCGTGAGCTCTTCGGGCCCGATGCCGTTCATCGGGCTGAGGGCGCCGTGGAGGACGTGGTAGAGCCCGTCGTACTCGCCGCTGCGCTCGATCGCCAGCACGTCCGCGGGCTGCTCGACGACGCAGATCGTCGACCTGTCGCGCGCCCCGTCGGAGCAGACGGCGCAGGTCTCCTCCTCGGCGCTCATGACGTTGAAGCAGACCGGGCAGCGCGCCAGGCCCCGCTTCGCGCCGACCAGGGCCTCGGCGAGCGCGACGACGTCCTCCTCGGGCCGGTTGAAGAGGTGGAAGGCGAGCCGCTGGGCGCTCTTCGGGCCGATGCCCGGGAGACGCCCCAGCTCGCGGATCAGCGTGGCGAGGGGGGTGGGGTACCTCACCGCGGCGTGGGGGCGCTCAGAACAGCCCTCCGAGGCCGGCCATGCCGCCCATGAGCGAGCCTAGCTCCTGCTCCTGCAGCTCCTTGGCCCGGCGCTGCGCCTCCGCCACCGCGGCGGTGACGAGGTCCTCGAGCATCTCCACGTCCTCGGGGTCCACGACGCTCCTGTCGATGCGCACCGAGGTGATCGTGCCGTCGCCCTTGGCCACGGCCGTGACCATGCCGGCGCCGGCCGAGCCCTCCACGGTCATCTCCGCCAGGCGCTCCTGGGCCTCGGCCATCTTCCGCTGGGCCCGCTGCGCCTCCTTCATCAGCTTCTGGATGTTCATGACTCTCCTCGGGGGGGGCCTGCCTCAGACCTCGTCCGGCGCTCCCCCGTCGAGCTCGAGGCGGTCCTGTGCCTCGTCATCGTATCCCTGCGCGCCCGCCCCGTCCGCTTCCGGGGCTGCTTCCTCCTCGGCCGCGGCGTGCGGCCTGAACTCGATCACCCTGCCGGGGAAGAGCCGCTGGAGCTGCTCCAGTGCCACGCCCACCTGGGGCGGGGCGGAGGCGGCCGGCCGCGCGCCGGCCGCTCCAGCCGGCCGCGAGGCAGCCGGCGGCGGCGGGTCGCCCTCGCCTCCGGGCGGGGGTCCGTAAGCCTCGGGGGGCGGTCCGTGGCCCCCGTACGCCGGCTCGTCGTCCCAGAAGCCCGGCGGCAGCGCCTCGTACGGCTCGTCCTCGTCGGGGGGCGGTTCGGGGTCCTCGGCCGACGCCTCGCGCGGCGGCTCGGCGGTCGCCGGGCTCGGCTGGGCCGCAGCCGCGGCCGTGCTGGGCGGGCGGGCCGCGGCCTGCGCCGCCGCGGCCGGCCTGGCCGGGGCGGCGGCGCGGGCGGGCTCGGGCGCGGGGCGTCGCCTGGGCCCCTGGCCGCCGCGCGGCCCCTTCAGCTCGAGCGTGTAGCCCGGGCCGGCGACCCGCGCGATCAGCTCCTCGAGCTCGGCCGCTCTGGCCAGGACCTGCTCGTAGTGGAAGCGCCAGCCCTCGCCGAACTCGACGGTGACGCGGCCGCCCGCCTCCTCGACCCGCGCCGGCTGGAGGAACGCCTTGAGCTGCGGCGTGGCCGCGGAGCGCACGGCGTGCCAGGAGAAGGACCTGCGGCCGCCGGCGGCGTCGGGCTCAGGGTCACCAGGCAGCGGCGCCGACGAAGGCGACTCGTCGCCCTCGCCCGGCGGGTCAGCGGAGGGCGCGTGCTCGCGCGGCGAGGGGGCGGTAGCCGTACCCGGGTCGCCGGAGCCTCCCGGCGCGGCCGCGGGCGGCGCGGGCGGGTCGGCGGCGGGCCGCCGTGCGCGCGGCGCCCCGGCGCCCGGGGAGGACGCCTGAGCCTCGGCCGCGCGCGGCGCCCCGGCGCCTGGGGACGCTGCCGTGGCCTCCGCCGCCCGCGGCGGGGACTGCGGCGCCAGCTCGGCAGGATCCGGGCGCGCGGCCGCGCCGGGCCGGCCGGCGTTCACCGCCTTGATCAGCGCCACCTCGAGCCCGTAGAGGTCGTCGCGGCGGGTGAAGCGCTCGAGCTCGTCGTCCAGCGCGTGGATCAGCGCCACCAGGCGCGACTCGTCGGCGGACCCGCCGGAGAGCGCCTCGTGCAGCCTGTCGCGCAGCGTGCGGCCGAGCTGCTCGGCCACGGTGCGCGGCGCGAAGCCGGCGCGGTAGAGGTCGCCCGCCCGCGGGAGCAGGCGCGCCAGGTCGCCCGCCAGGAGCGCGTCGGCCAGCTCGAGCAGGCGCTCGCGCGGCGGCAGGCCCAGCGCGTCCTCCGCCGCCGCGGCGGTGATCGGCCCGCCGCCGACGAGCAGGCGCTCGAGCAGCGACTCGGCGTCGCGCATCGCGCCCTCGGCGGCCCTGGCGACGAGCTCCAGCGCCGCCGGCTCGGCCTCCACGCTCGCCTCCTGGCACAGGCGCGTCAGCTTGCCGAGGATCTCGGCGTCGGTGAGGCGCCGGAAGCGGAAGTGCTGGCAGCGGGAGAGGATCGTCGGCGGCAGCTTCTCCGGCTCGGTCGTGGCGAGCACGAACATCAGGCCGGGAGGGGGCTCCTCGAGGGTCTTGAGGAGCGCGTTCGCGGCCGCGCGGCTGAGCATGTGGGCCTCGTCGAGGATCCACACGCGCGTGCCGCCGCGCAGGCTGGCCAGGCCGGCGCGCTCGCGCAGGGCGCGCACGTCCTCGACGGAGTTGTTCGAGGCGGCGTCGAGCTCGAGGACGTCGGGGTGCGCGCCGTCGCGCACCAGGCGGCACGACTCGCACCGACCGCACGGCCGCTGCGCCGGCTCGCGCTCGCAGTTCACCGCCATGGCCATCAGGCGGGCGGTCGTCGTCTTGCCCACGCCGCGCGGGCCCGAGAAGAGGTAGGCGTGGCCGGTCATGCCGCGCGCCACGGCCGAGGCGAGCACGTCCTTGACGTGCTCCTGCCCCACGACCTGGTCGAAGGTGAAAGGCCTGGCGCGCTGGTAGAGGGCCGACATCCCCGCCGGCAGTGTAGCACCGCCCGCCGTCCCGGCCGGCTCCGGGGACGCGCGGAAGTTCGCGTCCTGGTCGAGTCTTCTCGCGCTGGGCGCGGGCTGCGGGCGCTGACGCGGGTGCTAGCATGGGCCGCATGTCCGCTGCTTGTGGCGTCGGCGTCGCGCTGGGCGGCGGGGCCGCGCGCGGCGTGGCGCACGTCGGCGCCCTGAAGGCGATCGACGCCGCGGGCGTGCCCGTCGCCGGCATCGCGGGCACCAGCTACGGCGCCGTGATCGCCGCGCTCTACGCCCTCGGCAGCCCAGCCCTCGAGATCGAGCGCGTCGTGAGGTCCCTCGACGCCGCGGTGCTGTGGCGGCAAGCCCTCGACGTCGGCCTGCACGAGGGCGGCCTGGTGCGCGGCCGGCGCCTGTCGCGCTGGCTCGACAGGGAGTTCTTCCGCGGCGCCACGTTCGACGACGTGCGCGTCCCGCTGGCGATCGCCTGCACCGACCTCGCGACGGGGAGGCTGCGCGTGCTCCGGTCCGGCCTCATCGCCGACGCCGTCAGGGCCTCGTGCGCGCTGCCGGGCGTGTTCGCGCCGGTGCCGCTCGGCGACGAGGTGCTGATCGACGGCGGGCTCGTGGAGACGGTGCCGTTCCGCGCGCTCTCGACGCTGGCGCCGCCGCTGATGATCGGCGTCCACGCCGGCGTCGACGTCAGCCGCTCGCGCCTGGTGTGGGCGCTGAGGCGCTTCGCCGCGTCGCGCCGCGGCCGCGCCTACTACCGGTGCACGGGGCGGCTAGGCGTCGGTGGCACCGTCAGGCGGCTGCTGCGCGGCCTGGCGATCTCGGCGCGGTCGTACAGCCGGCCGGTGAGGGCGCCCCGCGGCGCCTACGTCGTGTCGGTCGACCCGGGGGTGGCGTGGTGGGACTTCCACCGCTCGCCCGAGTCGATCGCCGCCGGCGAGGCGGCGATGGCGACGCTGCTGGAGCGCCTGCGCGCCGACGGCCTCCTGCCCCTGCCTCACTCCGCGCGGGACGCCGTGGCCAGGGCCGCCGCCAGCGCGTAGGCCTGGCCGCGGTCGAGGGGACCCGCCGGCGGCACCGCGTCCCAGGCGAGGCCGCTCACGTGCAGGGCGGCCCAGCCGTCGCCGTCCGGACAGTCGGCGAGCAGGCAGGCCGCGGCGCGCATCACGGCGGCCGCTACGTCCGGCGTGAGGGGGGCGTCCGGCGTCGCCGCCTCCAGGGCCGCATCGACGATCGACTGCCCGAGCTCGGGCCTGAGGTGGTAGCGCGTCGCCACGTTCGCGAGCAGGTAGGCGAACGACAGGGTGGAGACGGGCGCCGCGAGGTTCGGGTCGTTGGCGTAGCCGGCGGTGGCGAGCCCGCGCGCGACCATCGTGCGGAACGCCGCGTAGTGCTCGTGGTCGACGGGGCCCGCGGCGCGGCGCGGCCTCACGTCCGGCAGGTAGGCGCCGCGCTCGGCCAGGCGGGCGCGCACCGCGGAGACGAAGCCGGCGTCCTGCGCCGCGGCCTGCGGGCTCACGCCCTCGCGCGCGCCCCTGGCCGCCGCCACGCCCGCGGCCTCCGCCATCGCCATGCCGAACGGCACCACGCGGGCGCTGGAGAACGCGACGGGGTCGTAGCCCGCGCTGCGGCCCACGACCCACAGGCCGGACGGCCCGCCGGCGGGGACCATCATGCAGAGGCGCCCGCCGTACATCTCGGGCACGCCCCAGACGAACCCCGTGTCGTAGGGCGTCATCGACTGCGCGTCCAGCGGGTAGCCGCCGGCGGCGACGTCCTGAGGCGTGACGCGGTTGTCGAGGACGTCGTCGGCCGTGAGGGTGCAGCGCGCCCGGAGGTGCCGGCTCTCCCGCACGTAGAGGCGCTCCGCGCCGCCGGCGAACGTCGCGCGCGCGAAGCCGGGCACGTGCGCGGCCAGGTGCTCGACGATCCGCGGACCCTCCTCGAGCGCCCGCCGCCTGCCCTCCTCGAGCGAGGCGGGGTCGAGCGGGTCGAGGCCGTAGATGAGGAGGGCGTTGATGAGCACCGTGCCGTCGTCCTGGAGGCCGACGTTCAGGCCGCGCAGCCGCAGGCCGGGCTGGCTCGGTTGGTACGCGGCCGGCGCGCCGCCGAACGGACCCCACACCACGCGCTCCTTGGCCACCGCGTAGTCGCGGCCGCGGGCGCGCACGCCCTCGACCAGCGCCCGCCAGTCGACGCCGGCGACGCGCAGCACCAGCGTGTCGGCCATGCGCTGCGGCACGCCGAACGCCGACCAGCCGACGTCGAAGCCCGCCCCGGCCGCGGCGGCGAGGTCGGCGTCGCCGCTGCCGTCGATCACGTGGGAGGCCGTCACCGCGAAGGCGCGCTCGTCGCCGGCGACGAACGTCACGCCGGTGACGACCCCCGGCGCCTCGACGACGGGGGAGACCTCGCGCGCCGAGCGCACCACCTGCACGCCGGCCGCCAGCAGGAGCCGCTCGAACGCCTCCTCGGCGGCGCGCACGTCGAACGACTCGCCGCGGCCGACCATCCGCCACCAGCGGTCGAACAGCCCGAGCTGGTAGTCGTGGGGCTGGGTCTTGAGGTCGAGGACGTTCAGCTCGCCGAGCACGAACAGTCCCCCCAGCCTGTCGTCGGGCGTGACCAGCAGCGTGCGTGCCCCCTCCTCGGCGGCCGCCACCGCCGCGACGATCGCCTCGGGCTCGCTGCCGTAGACGAGCACGTCGACGGCGAGACGCGCGGGCTCCGCGGCCGGGGCGCCCTGGGCGACGGCGACCTGGGGGGCGCCGGCCGCGTCGGCGCGGCCCTGCGGGCCGGGCGGGGCGGCGAGGGCCGGCGGGGCGAGCAGCAGCGCCGCCAGGAGGAGCCAGGCCCGGGGCCTCAAGGCGCGCCCTCCTTGCGCACGAGCTCGTCGAGCACGGCGTCGGCGACGCGGTGGGCGGCGTCCGGGTGGCCCAGGCGGCGCGCGGCGGCCCGCATCGCCTCGAGGCGGTGACGCTCCTCCAAGAGCCTCCTCAGCTTGAACCCGAGGGTCGAGACTGGCTCGACCCTCAGCGCGGCTCCGTTCTCCAGCAGCACGGTCGCGTTGGCCTCCTCATGTAGAGGGTAGGGGCTCACCAGCAGCAGCGGCAGGCCGGCGGCGAGCGCCTCGCTGCTGGTCAGGCCCCCGGGCTTCGTGAGCACGATGTCGGCGGCGGCCATGCGCAGGGGCACGTCCGTGACGAACCCGTGCACGCGCACGCGCACGGGGCCGTCCGGCTCCGCGTAGCGCTCGGCCACCCTGTTGAGCTTCTGGCTGCGGCCGGTGACGACCTCGACGTCGAGCGGCCACCTCAGGCGCCGGAGCTGGTCCAGCACCGCCGCGAGGTCGTCGCCCTCGAGGCCGCCGGCCATCAGCAGCAGGACGTCGCGGTCCTCGGCCAGGCCCAGGCGGGAGCGGGCCTCGGACCTCTCGGGCAGGCGGGCGAACGCCGGGTCGACGGGGATGCCCGTCACGTGCACGCGGTACTCGTCGACACCCGCCGAGACCAGGTGCACCTTGACCTCCTCGATGGCCACGAAGTACCGCGCGATCCCGGGCTGCAGCCACAGGCTGTGGGCGAAGAAGTCGGTGATGACCTCCGCCTGCGGCAGGGGCGCGCGGCGGCGGACGCGGCCGGCCATGACCTCGGGGCCGAGGAAGTGGGTGTGGACCAGGGCGTGGGGCGCGAAGCGGTCGATGATGCGCGGCAGCTCGTAGGACAGCATGCGCACCACCCGCGCCCGCAGGCGGCGCTGGAGCGTTAGCGCCTCGGTCGGGCGCCTGTCCATGCGCCGGCCGAGCCAGTCGACGAGGTCGGGAACGTTGCGCACCAGGTCGAAGTAGGCCTGGCGGTAGAGCCGCCGGAACGGCATCGCCGTGTGCTCGAGGAGGTCGACGTGCCGCGCCTCCGCGCCGCGCTCCAGGAACGCCGCCTCCAGCGCCTGGGCGCACGCGACGTGGCCGCCGCCGATCGACGCAGAGAGGACCAGCACGCGCTCGCTCACCGACGGCACCGGGCCAGCATAGCCGCATGGGGCTCTCAGACGGCCGGTGTTAGCATGCGGCGCGGAGGAGAACATGCGCGCCAGGACCCTGCTCTGCCTCACCGCCGTCGCCACGCTGCTGACCGCGTGCCAGCCCGGGGCCTCACGCACCGCCTCGGACGTCTTCCTCTTCGGCGACCAGGACAGGCGCCTGACGTTCTTCTACGGCGGCCCCGGGGAGCTCGCCTACCAGGGCGGCACGCTGACGCTGGAGGAGGCCCCGGCGGACGACGAGCGCCGCGCCGGGGACGTGACGCTGAGGAGCACCCTCCTCGTGGACGGCCGGCCCTACCTGTCCGCCCCGCTCGAGCCGCTGGCCGAGCCGCCCGCCACCGTGGCGCGCATCCCGCTCACCACCGACATGCAGCTCACGGTCCGCCAGGACGTGGGCGAGGTCGTCTACTTCGACGGCTCCGGCTACCTCACGCTGGTGCCCGACGGCTCGCCGGGCGTCACCCAGCGCGTGGTGCCGCGCCCGCGCCTGAGCCGGCTGCGCGGCCTGGGCCAGCTCACGAACGAGGAGGCCGACGCCCTGGCCGCCGCGTTCGAGGCGCGCGGGCCCTTCGTGCTCGTCGAGCTGGAGCCCTCGGCGCTGCCGCCCCACCCGATCGACGGGCTGGCCGAGCACCGGCGCACGGGCCTCTACGTGCAGGCGGACATCCCCACCGACGACGAGGCCTACCGGCCCCCGCCCCAGCAGGTCGTGTGGGAGGTCGTGGCCAGCGGGACGCAGGCGCCGGGGGTGCAGGCCGCGCGCTACGAGATCATCACGAACCGGCAGCAGCTCGTGTCGTTCTGGACGCGCGTGCACGCGGTCCAGCTCGAGCCGCCGCCCGTGCCGGACGCGGACTTCGCGCGCGAGACCCTGATCGCGATCTTCCAGGGCCAGAAGCCGACCGGCGGCTACGCGGTCGAGCCGCGCCGGGTGGCTATCGAGCAGGGCGAGCTCTACGTCGACGTCGAGTTCGTCGAGCCGGCGGCGGGCGACATCGTGACCCAGGCGCTGACGAGCCCGTGGGCGCTGGTACGGGTGCTGCGCGGAGGCTTCCCCGTGGCGTGGATCAGGGACGCCGACGGCGGGCGCCTGGTCGGCGTGGCGCGCCGCACCGAGTGAGGCGGCGACGGGGCGCGGTCAGGTCAGCTCGGCGGGCATGAAGAGCCGCCGGTACTCGTCGTTCGCGTAGCGGTCCGTCATGCCCGACAGGTAGTCGGTCAGCGCCCTCTCGATGCCGTCCACCTCGGCCTGCTGCTGCACCTCGGGCGGGAGCATCTCCTTCGTGTCGCAGTAGGCGTTGTAGAGGCGCTCGAGGATGAGGTGCGCCTTCCGCGACATGCGGATCAGGCGGTAGTGGAAGTAGAAGTTCTGGTAGAGGAAGTCCTTGAGCTCGCGCAGCCTGGCGGCCATCGCCTCCGAGGGCCCGAGCAGCTTCGTCGGGTAGCTGCGCACGTCCTGCAGCGTGCGGACGCGCGCGTCCTCGAGCCGCGCGTGCGTGGCCGTGACGACGTCGGTGATCACGTCGCCGAGGAGCTCGCGCTGGAGCGTGTAGCGGTCGTACTTCGTGAACGAGACGGGGTCCATGCCGAGGCGCCGCATCAGCTCGCCGACGATCGGCACCTCGTAGATCTGCAGCGGGGTGAGGTGCCCCGAGCGCAGGCCGTCGTCGAGGTCGTGGGCGTTGTACGCGACCTCGTCGGCCACGTTCACGACCTGGGCCTCCAGCGAGGGCTGCGCGTCCGGCTCCCAGCTGGCGTCCGGGACGTCGTACTCCGTCTCGTGCTTCATGATGCCCTCGAGCGTCTCCCAGGTCAGGTTCAGGCCGGGGAAGCCCGGGTAGCGCTTCTCGAGCTGCGTGACGATGCGCAGGCTCTGGCGGTTGTGGTCGAAGCCGCCCACGTGCCTCGTGAGCTCGTTGAGGGCCTTCTCGCCGGCGTGGCCGAAGGGCGGGTGGCCGAGGTCGTGGGCCAGCGCGATCGTCTCGGCCAGGTCCTCGTTGAGGCCCAGCGCGCGGGCGATGCTGGTGGCGACCTGCGCCACCTCCAGCGTGTGCGTCAGGCGCGTGCGGTAGTAGTCGCCCTCGTAGTTCACGAAGACCTGCGTCTTGTACTCGAGGCGCCGGAACGCGCTGGTGTGCAGGACGCGGTCCCTGTCCTTCTGGAAGGCCGTGCGGTACCGGCTCTCGGGCTCGGGGTGGACCCGGCCCCGCGACTCGGCGGCGAGGCAGGCGTAGGGCGCCAGCGCCTCCCTCTCGTGCCGCTCGAGCTCCTCCCTGGTCACCAGCATGGCGGCTGGTATGGTACCACCGCATGGACCTCGACAAGGCCCTCCAGGTGTGCCTCGAGGCCGTCCACGACGCGGGTCGCCTGACCCTCGGCTACTTCGGCCGCGCCCTCGAGCCGCGCGTGAAGGACGACCTCACGCCCGTCACCGAGGCCGACGTCAGGGCCGAGGAGCTGATCCGCTCCCGCCTCGAGGCCGCGTTCCCCGACCACGGCGTCGTGGGGGAGGAGCACGGGGCCACCAACGAGGGCGCCGAGGCGCGCTGGTACGTCGACCCCATCGACGGCACGAAGTCGTTCGTGCGCGGCGTCCCGCTCTACGGCGTGCTGCTGGCGCTGGAGGTCGCCGGCGAGGTCGTGGTGGGCGCGGCGGCGTTCCCGGCCCTGGGCGAGACCGTCTACGCCGCGAAGGGGCGGGGCGCGTACCTGAACGGCCGGCGCGTGAGGGTTAGGGAGACCGCGTCCCTGGCCGACGCGGTGGTCACCTGCACCGACGCCGGCGCGTTCGACAGGGCCGGCATGGGCGAGGCCTGGCGGCGGCTCATGGCGCGCGCCTACCACCGACCCGGCTGGGGGGACGCCTACGGGCACGCCTGCGTGGCGACGGGGCGCGCCGAGGTGATGCTCGACCCGGTGCTGGCGCCGCACGACGCCGGCCCCTTCGGGGTGATACTCCGCGAGGCCGGCGGCTACTTCGGCGACCTCAGGGGCAACGAGGGCATCCACGGCGGCTCCGGACTGTCGTGCACGCGCACGCTGCTGCCCCAGGTGCTGGCGGTGCTGAACGGCGAGGAGCCCGGCCCGGCGGTATCGTGAGCGCCGTGGAGCTGACCCTCAGGCGCAGCACGCCCACGACCTGGGTAGGCCGCGTGCCCATCGGCAGCGGTCACCCGGTAGTAGTGCAGAGCATGACGAACACGAGCACCGCCGACGCCGAGGCGACGGCGCGGCAGGTCTACGACCTCTGGCGCGCCGGCAGCGAGATCGTGCGCGTGACGGTGAACGACGCCGCCGCGGCCCGGGCGGTGCCGGAGATCAAGCTGCGCCTCGAGGACATGGGCGCCGACGTGCCGCTGGTCGGGGACTTCCACTTCAACGGGCACGTGCTCCTGACCCGGTTCCCCGCGATGGCCGCGGCGCTCGACAAGTACCGCATCAACCCGGGGAACGTCGGCCCCAAGCGCCGTCACGACGAGAACTTCGCGACGATCATCGACGTCGCCCTGCACCACGGCAAGCCGGTGCGCATCGGCGTGAACTGGGGCTCCCTCGACCAGGAGCTCCTCACCGCGATGATGGACGAGAACGCCCGGCGGCCCCAGCCCTGGGACGCGCGCGAGGTCCTGATCGAGGCGATGATCAGGAGCGCGCTCACCTCGGCGGAGCTGGCCGAGGCCCGGGGCCTGCCGCACGACCGCATCGTGATCTCCGCCAAGGTCTCGGGCGTGCGCGACCTGTGGGACGTCTACCGGCGCCTCGCGGAGCGCTGCGACTACCCCCTGCACCTCGGCCTCACCGAAGCCGGGATGGGCGTGCGGGGCGCGGTGGCCAGCGCCGCCGCGCTGACGCCGCTCCTCGCCGAGGGCATCGGCGACACGATCCGCGTCTCGCTCACGCCGGACCCGGGCGCGCCGCGCGAGCGCGAGGTCGAGGTCGCACGCGAGGTGCTGCAGGCCCTCGACCTGCGGCGCTACGCGCCGAGCGTCACCGCCTGCCCCGGCTGCGGCCGCACCACGAGCACGCTGTTCCAGGAGCTGGCCCGCGACGTGCAGGAGTACCTGAGGGCCCAGATGCCCGTGTGGCGCGAGCGCTACCCGGGCGTGGAGGACCTGCGCGTGGCCGTGATGGGCTGCGTCGTGAACGGGCCCGGCGAGTCGAAGCACGCCGACATCGGCATCAGCCTGCCCGGCACGGGCGAGTCGCCGCGCGCCCCCGTCTACGTCGACGGGCAGCTCGCGGCCACGCTGCAGGGCGACGAGATCGTGCCGCGCTTCACCGCCATGCTCGAGGAGTACGTGAGGCGGCGCTGGGGGCGGGAGGCGGGCGCCGCGCGGGCCGGGACCGAGGCGGCGAGCGCGCGCCCGTGAAGGTCTACACCCGCACCGGCGACGACGGCACGACCGCCCTGTTCGGCGGCGGGCGCGTGCCCAAGGACGACCCCCGCGTCGCCGCCTACGGGGCCGTCGACGAGGCGAACTCGGCGCTGGGGCTGGCGCGCGCGGCGCTCGCCGCCGAGCCCGAGGGCTCGCCGCTGCGGGCGTTGGACGCCGACCTGCAGGCGGTGCAGTCGCTGCTGTTCGACCTGGGCGCCGACCTGGCGACCCCCCTCGACGCCAAGACGAGGTCATACGTCACGCCCGTCGACGCCGAGGACGTCGCGCGGCTAGAGCGCCTCATCGACGCCTACTCCGAGGAGCTGCCGGAGCTGCGGAGCTTCGTGCTCCCCGCCGGCACGCCGGCCGCGGCCGCGCTGCACCTGGCGCGCGCCGTGGTGCGCCGCGCCGAGCGCGACACGCTCACGCTGTCCCGCCGCGAGCCGGTGAACCCGCAGGCGCTCGTCGCGCTGAACCGCCTCTCCGACCTGCTCTTCACGCTGGCCAGGGTCGCCAACGTCCGCGCCGGGGTAGAGGAGGTCAGGTGGACCCCGCGGCGGTGAGGCCGCGGCACAGGCGCCCTGGCAGGGCGGGCCCCTCGTAGACGAAGGCGGTGTAGACCTGCACCAGCGTGGCGCCGGCCGCCAGGCGCTCGGCGACGTCGCTCGCGTCCCACACCCCGCCCACGGAGACGATCGGCAGGCGCGTGGACGCGGCGAGGACGCGCAGGGCGGCCAGCGAGAGGGGCGCCAGGGGGCGACCGGAGAGCCCGCCGGCCTCCCCGGCCAGCGGCGAGCGCAGCGGGGGACGCGACGTCGTGGTGTTCGTGGCCACGATGCCGGCCGCGCCCTCCTCCTCGGCGGCGCGAGCAGCGGCCGCCAGCTCCTCCGCGGTCAGGTCGGGCGCGAGCTTCACCAGCACCGGCTTCTCGCCCCGCTCGCGCGCGACGCCGCGCGCCGCGGCCATCACGGCCCGCAGCGGCTCCGCCGCCTGCAGCGCGCGCAGCCCGGGCGTGTTCGGCGACGAGACGTTGAGGACCAGGTAGTCGGCGACGTCCCACACCGCCCGCAGCGCCCTGGCGTAGTCCTCCGGCGCCTCCGCGGCCGACGCCGCTCGCGACCGACCCACGTTCACGCCGACGGGAGGTAGCCAGCCGCCGTGGGCGGCCTTGGCCCGCAGCACGCGCTCGGCCAGCGCCGCGGCGCCGCGGTTGTTGAAGCCCATGCGGTTCACGATGGCCTCGTCCTCGACGAGGCGGAAGAGCCGCGGCCGGGGGTTGCCGGGCTGCGGCAGCGCCGTCACCGTGCCCACCTCGATGGAGCCGAAGCCGAGCGCCGCCAGCGCCGGGACCGCGACGCCGTCCTTGTCGAGGCCGGCCGCGAGGCCGACGGGGTTCGGGAAGGTGAGCCCGAAGGCCCGGACGCTCAGCGCCGGGTCGTCGCAGCCGCGGGCGAGCGCGCGCAGCGCGCGCAGGGCCAGCCGCGACCGCGAGGCCAGCGCGAGGCCCCGCACGGTGAGCTCGTGAGCGCGCTCGGCATCGAGGCGGAACAGCGCCCGCCGCGCCAGCCGGTAGGCGTCCACGCCCTCAGCCGCGGCGCGGCTGGGTCGGCCTGATCTCGACCTTGCTGGGGAGCGTCCTGTGCGGCATCCGGTAGAGGTAGAGGACCGTGGCGGCGATGTCCTCCGGCTGGATCTTCCAGGCGTCGGCCTCGGTGACCTCGGCGCCGCCGAAGCCCGTCGCCACGGAGCCGGGCAGGATCGTGCTGACGCGCACGCCGCGCTCGCGCAGGTCGAGCATCGCCGCCTGCGTGAAGCCCACGAGGCCGAACTTGCTGGCGTTGTAGGCCGCGCCCCCGGCGAAGAAGTTCACGCCGGCGAGGCTCGCGATCGTCACGATCATCCCGCGGGTGCGCAGCAGCGCCGGCACCGCGGCCTTGAACCCGTAGAAGACGCCGGTGAGGTTCGTGTCGATCACGCGTGACCACTGCTCCGGCTCGAGCTGGTCGACGGGGCCGAAGACGCCGATGCCGGCGTTGGCCACGAACAGGTCGAGCCGCCCGAGCTCGCGCTCCACGCGCGCCACCGCCTCCCGCTGGGCGGCGAGGTCCCGCACGTCGAAAGGGAGGGCGAGCACGCGGCCGGGGTGGTCGCGCTCGAGGCGCGCGGCGGTCTGGGCCAGCCGGGCCTCGTCGCGGCCGTTGACCGCCACCGCCATGCCCTCGCGCAGCAGTGCCTCGGCGATCGAAAGTCCGATCCCGCGGCTCGCCCCGGTGACCAGCGCCACCTCGGCGAGGCCGTTACCTTGGCTCGAAGGCGCCATGACGGAGGCTAACACGGCCCTGATACACTCGCTCACGTGCTGCAGCGCCTGACGCTGATCCGGCACGCTCTCACCGATTGGAACGCGTCAGGGCGCTTCCAGGGCGTAGCCGACATCGAGCTGAACGAGGAAGGCAGGGACCAGGCGAGGCGCCTGGCCGACTACGTGGTTCGCCTCGAGCCGGACGCCGTCGTGTACTCGAGCCCCCTCAAGCGGGCGGTCGAGACGGCGCGGATCGCGTTCCCCGGACGCGCGCTGAGGCTGGACCCGCGCCTGAAGGAGATCGACTTCGGCGAGTTCGAGGGCAGGACCCAGGAGGAGAACGAGCGGCACCCCGCCTGGGCGGAGTGGTACGCGGACCCCTACGGCCGGCCCGCCCCCGGCGGCGAGTCGTACGCGATGCTCAGGGAGCGCGCCGTGGCGTGGATGGAGGAGGTCGTCGCCGCCGGCGTCCCCCACGTCGTGGCCGTCACGCACTCGGGCACGATCCAGATGCTCCTCGCCCACGTCCTGGGGGTGGAGAAGGTGCGCTGGCGCAAGCGCATCTACCTGCGGCACGCCAGCGTGAGCCGCGTCCTGTTCAAGGGCGACGAGGTGCTGGTCGAGAGGGTGAACGACACCCGCCACCTGCTCAGGGAGGGCGGCGACCCCTTCCTCGACTGAGGGACCTGGGCGCCCTAGTCGTGAGGCCACCCGGCGGCGCGAGGGGCCCGCTGCCGCCTCGCGCGCGGCGCCAGGCGGCGGGCGGCCCTCGCGCCCAGCAGCGCCAGCGTGCCCGTCGCGCCGACGAGCGCGCCCACCGACAGCTCCAGCCAGTTCGCCAGGAGGAGCTCCCAGGCCCGCTCCACCAGCGAGCCGCCGCGCACGTTCACCCTCAGCACCCGGAACAGCTCGTCGCGCGCGGCCGCGGCCTGCTCGGGCGTCAGGCCGAGGTTCGGCATCTGCCGGTCGGGGTCGTCGAACCTCGGCTCCAGGAGCATGTGCTGGAGCCACACGTTCGTCCGGGCCCGGCCCGAGGCGGCCAGGACCTGCTCCCGCGCCCTGTTCATGTGGCTGTACGGGTCGTCCGGGTCCTCCATCATCGCGCGGAGGCGCTCCTCGTACGGCCGCGAGTTGAGGTACTCGGTGATGCGGTAGTTGAACCCGAACTGGTCGAGCAGCGGGCCGATGCCGCCGCCGACCCCGGCGATCTCGTGGCAGCCGACGCAGCCGAGGTCCTGCAGCACGCCGAGCTGCACCCGACGCGCCAGCCCCCAGCCGGCCTTGGCGGCCACGGGGTGCGCCCGCTCCGGGTCGTGGTACAGCCTGAGCACGACCCCGCCCAGGCCCGGCAGCGGGAGCATCGGCGCCAGGTAGAGGCCGTCGGGGCCCACCGCGACGCCGGCGAAGTGCTGGTCGTCCGGCGCCCCCAGGTGCTGCACCAGGTAGCGGGGCGGCGTCGCCGCGTGCCCCGGCTCGGCGGTACCGCCGAAGTACGCCAGCCCCGCCGGCACGGCGGTGGAGCCGAAGCCGGCGGCGACGTAGTGGCCCGCCCAGCCCGGCGCCATGAAGGGCGCGTCCGGCGGCACCCAGGCGAGCTGCACGGGCGAGAACGGCTGCGGGAACACCAGCTCGGCGTGCGCCGCCAACGCGTCGTCGGAGCCTGCCCACAGGTGGTCCAGCCCGCGCGAGACCCCCACGAACCGGTCGAGGTCGACGCCGTTCTCGGCCACGACGAGCCGGCCGCCGTCGTGGGCCAGCGCGAAGGGGTTGCGGAACCCCTTGGCGTAGACGTACGCCGCGGCCCCGTCGTCGCCGAACGGCGGCTCGGGGCAGGGCCGGCCGTCGAGGTCCATGCACAGGACCTTGCCCAGCAGCACGTCCGGCCGGGACGCGGTGGCGGGGTCGCCGCCGTCGCCGACGCCCACGTACAGCAGGCCGTCCACCACGACGCAGCCGCCGACCTGGTGCGCCGGCGCTGACTGGAACTCGGCCAGGAGGGGGAGCAGCTCGGCGGCGCCCCTGGCCCGCAGGCCGTACGCGTGCGGCTCGGCCTCGAAGCGGTAGATGCGGTTGCGGACGATGCCGCCCCCGTCCGGGGCGGTGAACGTGGCGAACAGGTAGCCGCGGTCGGGCGCCAGGCACAGGCCCGCCAGGCCCTGCTGGCTCGCGCCCGAGAGGCCCTCGTCCTGAGCCCCGTAGGTGGGGACCTCGGCGAACGTGTGCACCTCGCCGGCGCGCGTCACGGCCTTCACCGCGCCCCGGAGCTCGGCCACGAAGTAGAAGGGCGCGTCGGGGTCGTCCGGCGCGTCCGGGACGAACGCGATCGCCGTGGGGAGCGTCAGGCCCGAGGCGTGGACCTCGAGCGCGTAGCCGGGCGGCACGCCGAGGTCGTCGAGCGGACCGCGGCCGGGCGCCCCTCGCGCCGCGGCCTGGTGCGCCAGGGCTGCGAGGGCGCAGGCGAGCACCGCCGCTGAGGCCGCCTGCGCGGCGCGCCGCGGGCGTGGGCGTTCGCCTGCCACACACGGAACCTAGCACGGACCCCGCGGGTGGGCGTCGGGGGCCGCCGCCCCGGGGCGTGCCGCGGGCGGTGGTACGCTCGCGCCGTGGTCGTCGCGGCAGGCGGGCCGGAGAGGGCGGAGGGCGCGCTCCCCGAGGCCTACGTCGTGGTCCTCCCCGGGTTCACCGGCACCGTCGGCGACCTCGCCCACGCGCTGCGGTCGCGGGCGCTGGCGCCGGCGGACGTCGACCTCTACCAGCTCGTCAGGGGCTACCTCGACTACTTCGAGCGGGCGGCCGCGTACGACATGGAGCTCGCGACGGAGGCGCTGCCGCGCGTGGCGCAGGTCGTCGAGCTGAAGCTGCGCCTGCTGCTGCCCCGACCCGCGGAGGCGACGGAGGAGGGCGAGGAGGCGGCGCTCGAGGAGGCGCTCGAGGCCGTCGCCTTGCTCGAGGAGCTCGAGCACGCGATCGACTTCCTCAGGCGGAGGCGCGAGGAGCGGCGGTTCGTCGTGCCGGCGCGCGCGCCGCGCCCGCCGCTGCAGCGGCCTCCGCGCCCGCTGAAGGCGTCGAAGGACGACCTGGCCAGGCTGGCGGGCCGCTACCGCGTGGGCGGCTACTTCGAGCTGGCGCTGCCCGGCCCCACGGTCGCCAGCGTCGCGGCCGAGCTCGCCAGGCGGCTGAAGCGCGCCGTGAGGGGCCTGCTCTTCGCCCTGCTGGGCGCCGAGGACTGGCCGTCGCGCACGCTGGCGTTCGCGGCGATGCTCGAGCTCGTCAAGGAGGGCCGGGTCAGGGCCTCGCAGGCCGAGCCCTACGGACCGATCGAGGTCACCTACGCCGGCGACGCCGCGAGCGACGCGTAGGAGTAGCGGTAGGCGGGGCGGAAGCCGAGCCTCGCGTAGAGGGCCAGGGCGGGCCCGTTCGCGGCCGCCACCTGGAGGTAGGCGACGTCGGCGCCCGCCTCACGGCCCCACGCCAGCAGGGCCGCGACGACCGCCGTGGCCACGCCGCGCCGCCTGTGCGCCGGCGCCGTGAGCACGTCGAACAGGCCGAGGGCGCCCTCGGCCACCACCCCGAGCGCCATCCCGGCCACCTCGCCGTTCGCCGTCAGCGACGCGAAGCGGCGCTCCCGGGGCGCGGCCTCCGCCAGGGCCAGCCGCACCCGCCCCTCGACGGGCTCGTGGTGCGCGAGGAACGCCGCGCGCCAGGCGGCCCCCGCGTCCTCGGAGAGCTCCACCGCGCCATGGGTCCCCGCCGGCAGGTCGCCCAGACCGCGCGTCATCACGACGACGGGCGCCCGCGCGGGGCGCAGCCGCGGGTCGTCGGGGAGCCCGGGCGGGGCCAGCGGCGTGAGGCGCACGAGGGCCGGCAGGCCGCGCGCGGCGTACGAGGCGGCCACCGCGTCGACCGCCGCCAGCGCGCTCCCCTCCGGCGCGAACGGCGAGGCGGTCGCCGACGCGACCCTCCCGACGCGCCCCTCCGCGCCCCAGCGGCACACCCAGCCGCCCACCTCCCACTCCTGCTCGGCGGGTACCGCGAGTAGCGAGGCGCGCTCCAAGCGCCGCACCAGGGCGAGGTCGACGGTCCCCTCCGCGCCGACGAGCGTCATGCCGCCGCCTTGGCCTCCTTCTTGCGCATGTTCGGGTCGAGCACGCGCTTCCTGAGCCGCAGCGACCGCGGCGTGACCTCGAGGAGCTCGTCGTCGGCGAGGTACTCCAGGGCCTCCTCGAGGGTGAGCCGCCGCGCCGGCGTGAGGATCAGGTTCTCGTCGCTGCCCGCCGCCCGGACGTTGGTGAGCTTCTTGTTCTTGGTGACGTTCACGTTCAGGTCGCCCTGGCGCGAGTGCGCGCCGACGATCATGCCCACGTACACCTCGGTGCCCGGCGTGATGAAGAACGTGCCGCGGTCCTCGAGCTTGTAGAGCGAGTAGGCGAACGCCTCGCCGGGCTCCATCGCCACGAGCGAGCCGTGGCCGCGCGTGCGCACCTCGCCCGCGTACGGCTCGTAGCCGTCGAAGACGTGCGAGAGCAGGCCCTCGCCCTGCGTCAGCGAGAGGAACTGGGTGCGGAAGCCGAACAGGCCGCGGCTGGGCACGCGGAACTCGAGGCGGGCGCGGGTCTCGCCGGGCTCCATCGCGACGATCGTGCCCTTGCGCTCGGCGAGGGCCTGGACCACCGCGCCCATGGCCGAGGCGGGCACGTCGGCGACGACGCGCTCGTAAGGCTCGAGGCGCTGGCCGCCCTCCTCCTTCATGATCACCTCGGGCCGGCTGACGCTGAACTCGTAGCCCTCGCGCCGCATGCTCTCGATCAGGATCGAGAGGTGCAGCTCGCCGCGCCCGGAGACGCGGTAGCGCTCGCCGCCCAGGGGCTCGACGCGCAGGGCCACGTTCGTGAGCAGCTCGCGCTCCAGGCGGTCGGCGAGGTGACGGCTGGTGACGTAGGTGCCCTCGCGCCCGGCGAACGGGCTCGTGTTGGGGCTGAAGGTGACGGCCACGGTCGGCTCGTCGATCTCCGGCGTGGGCAGCGTCTCGACGGCGTCGGGGGAGGAGACGGTGTCGCCGATGTTCACGTCCTCGAGGCCCGCGAGCACGACGATGTCGCCGGGCTCGGCGCGCTCGGTCTCGACGCGCTCGAGCCCGAGGTGCGTGTAGACCTTCGTGACCCTGGCGCGCGCGGCCTCCTTGCCGCGGCCCGTGACGGCCACGGGGTCGCCGGCGCCCACGCCGCCGCGCAGCACGCGGCCCAGAGCCAGGCGGCCGAGGTAGTCCGAGTAGTCGAGGTTCGCGACCTGGAACAGGAACGGCGCCGCCGGGTCGCCGCCCGCCGCGGGCACGCGCTCGACGATCGTCTCGAACAGCGCGACGAGGTCGTGCGCGGGCTCGTCGCCGTCGCGCCAGGCGCGGCCCTCGCGCGCGATCGCGTGGAGGACGGGGAAGTCGAGCTGGTCGTCGTCGGCGCCGAGCTCGACCATGAGGTCGAACGTCATGTTCACGACCTCGTCGGGCCGCGCGTCCTGCCTGTCCACCTTGTTCACGACGACGATCGGCCTGAGGCCCCTGGCCAGGGCCTTCTTCAGCACGAAGCGCGTCTGCGGCATCGGGCCCTCGGCGGCGTCGACGAGCAGGAGCGCGCCGTCCACCATCGTCAGGGCGCGCTCGACCTCGCCCCCGAAGTCGGCGTGGCCGGGCGTGTCGACGATGTTGATCTTCGAGCCGCGCCACAGCACGGCCGTGTTCTTCGCGAGGATCGTGATCCCGCGCTCGCGCTCGAGGTCGACCGAGTCCATGACCCGCTCGGGGACCTGCTGGTTCGCGCGGAAGACGTTCGACTGGCGCAGCAGGCCGTCGACGAGCGTCGTCTTGCCGTGGTCGACGTGCGCGATGATGGCGACGTTGCGGTAGTCCATGTGCTCCTGGGCGCCCGGCGCGGCTGGCCGCCGGCGCGACCGAGCAGTATAGCGGCACCACGCGGGTGCCCGTGGTAACCTCGGCGGGATGTCGCGCGCGGCGGCCGGTCCGGTCCGAGGCGACGGGGCCGAGAGCGTGCGGGACATGTTCTCCCGCATCGCCCCCACCTACGACCTCCTCAACACGGTGCTCAGCCTGGGGCTCGACGAGCGCTGGCGGCGCGAGGCCGCGGCGGAGGCCGTGGCCGGCGGCGCGCGCGCCGTCCTCGACGTGGCGACGGGCACGGGCAAGCTGGCGTTCGCCGTCAAGCGCGCCTGCCCCACGTGCGCCGTCACCGGGGTCGACTTCGCCGCGCCGATGCTGGAGCTGGCGCGGCAGGCGGCGGCGCGGCGCGGCCTCGACGTCGCGTTCGTGGAGGCCGACGGCACGGCGCTGCCGTTCCCGTCGGGCTCCTTCGACGCGGTGACGATCGGCTACGGGCTGAGGAACTTCGCCGACGTCGACCGGGGCCTGAGGGAGTTCAGGCGCGTGCTGCGCCCGGGGGGCCGGCTCGTGGTGCTGGAGTTCCCTCCGCCGCCCCGAGGGGTCCTGGGGCGCGCGTTCGGGTTCTACTTCGAACGGGTGCTGCCCTTCGTGGGCGGCGTCGTGTCGGGGCGGCGGGGCGCCTACGAGTACCTGCCCCGGTCGGTGAAGGCGTTCCTCGACCCTGAGGGACTGAGATCACGCATGGCGGAGGCAGGCTTCGCCGGGGTGTACTACAGGCTGCAGACCGGAGGGGTCTCGGCCGTGCACGTCGGCGTGGCGGCCTGAGGCCCGCACGGAGGCGGGGCGAGAACATGGCTACGAGGCGAGAGCTGCCGGGCGACCAGGGCGGCATCGAGATCAACACCGACGGCGAGCTCCTGGGGATCGGCTCCGGGGGCGACCTGTTCGACGTCCACGACAAGCGCTTCGGTCTGGCGATAAGCCACTTCAAGGACACGGTGCGCGGCCGCGCCTACGACAACGAGTCGATCGCCCTGCGCGTGGGCCGCGCGGGCTACTACGCGCAGTCGAAGCGCTTCCCGCTGGCCTTCTTCGGGGACTCCGCCCGGCCGGACGTGAAGGTCATCGACGCGGCCGAGGCCAGGCAGGTCGTGTGGGAGGCCGTGGCCCACTACCGCGCCGACGAGGCGCAGTCGCTGGTGTGCGTCTACTCCACCGACGACGAGGCCGACGTCTTCCTCGGCTACAAGGTCCCGGGGGGCGTCGAGTACGAGTACGGCGTGCTCAAGGCCGAGGTGCCCGTGCACCTGAGGGCGACGTTCAACGCCGACGAGGTCGTGCCCGTGCTGGGGGCGCGCAGCGGCGTGCTCGTCTACCAGCGCACCAGGAACGGCGAGCACGTGCTGCTGCGGGCGCGCGGACGCCGCACGCCGCTCCTGCGCGGCGGCGTGCTGGGCTGAGCCCGGCCGGGCGCTGGCATGGGCGCCGAGGTGGGCGCGCCGCTGCGCCTGGTCGTGGTCGGCGGCGGGGTGACAGGCTGCGAGGCCGCCTGGAGCGCGGCGCGCGCCGGCGCCGACGTCACGCTCGTCACGACGAGCCTAGACACCGTCTACTCGCTCGACGAGGACCCGGCCGGGCTGACGCCGCCGGAGGGGAGCCTGCTCGCGTCCGTCGTCGCGGCGGGCGCGCGCACGCGCTGGGAGGTCCACCGCCGCGCGAAGTACGCGCTAGAGGGCCAGAAGGGCGTCCACCTGCTGCAGTCGACGGCCTCGGCGCTGGTCGTCGAGGGCGGCGCGGTGAGGGGCGTCGAGACGTGGGAGGGCGTGCCGCGGCGCGGCGACAGGGTCGCCCTCTGCGTCGGCACGTTCCTGCGCGCGCGCCTCGAGGTCGGCGCGGTCGTGGAGCAGATGGGGCGCCTCTCCGAGATGGCCTACGACGACCTCTACGAGGACCTGCTGGGGCGCGGCTTCGCGTTCGCGGACCTGACGCTGGAGGTGCCGGGCGTGGCGGGCTCGCTGCCCCACGTGGTCAGGACCGTCGCGTTCGCGCCGGAGGAGTTGTCGGCCGAGGGGCTGCGCCTGCCGCGGCTGGCGGGCCTCTACGCCGCGGGCGCCTGCGTGGCCAGGCCGGGCGGACCGCCGAACGTGGAGGACTGCGTCGCCGAGGGCATGAGACTGGGCCGGGCGCTGGCGGCGGCCTGAGCCGCCGGCCGCGCGGTCGGCGCCCGGTGGCGCCGGCGGGGAGCTCGGGGCGCCCACCGGTCCGGCGGTCGCCGGACGCGTCCCTAGCTCTCCGGGGTGTCCCAGCGCGGCTCCGTGTAGGACCTGATCTTCTCGAGCTCGTCGGCGACCGCCCAGGCGACGACGGGGCCGCGCGGCGTCGTCCTGACCAGCCGGTAGCGGTAAGGCGGCTGCGGCTGCCGCAGCGTGATCACGTACCGCTCGCCCTCGTACATGACCTCCTCGCCGATCGTGAAGGTGGCCATGGGGTGAAGCTAACCCCCGCGCGCGGGGGCGGCGAGGGACGAAGGCCCGGCCACGAACACCTCGGCGGGCAGGGGAGGGAAGAGGCCGCGCTCGGCCCCGCGCCCGAGCAGCTCGCGCACGGACGCCTCGCCGGCCGCGCCGACGTCGAGCGAGTGCTCGTTGACGTAGAGCTCGATGTGCCGCCGTCGCACGTCCTCCTCCATCTCCTGGGCGTGCGCGGCGACGTACCCCGCCGAGTCGGCCGGATGGGCGAGGGCGTGCTCGAGGCTCGCGCGCACGAGGGCGTCGAGGCGCCGGTGCACCCGCGGTCCCAGCGAGCGCTTCGCGGCGATCGCGCCGAGCGGCACGAGGCAGCCGGTGCGCTCCTCCCACCACGCACCGAGGTCGCACAGCGAGTGCAGCCCGTAGCGCGGGTAGGTGAAGCGGCTCTCGTGGATGATGAGGCCGGCGTCCCAGCGGCCCTCGGCGACGCCGGGCATGATCGCGTCGTAGCGGACGACCTCCGTGCGGACGTCGTCGCGCCACAGGGCGAGCAGCAGGCGGGCCGTGGTGGTCCCGCCCGGCACGGCGATCGTCCTCCCGGCGAGGTCGACGTGCGGGTCGCGCGCGACGACGAGCGGGCCGACGCCGCGGCCGAGCGCCCCGCCGGAGCGGAGCAGCACCCAGTCGCCGGCGAGGTAGCCGTAGGCGTGGTAGCTGACCTTGGCGACGTCGAGCTCGCCGGCCATCGCCGCCTGGTTCAGGGCGTCGATGTCCATCAGCTCGACCTCGAACTCGAGCGGCTCCTCGCCCTCCTCCCCGGCCTGGGCCGCGGTGTCCTTCAGCAGGCCGGCCTGCAGGGCGTGGAAGATGAAGGTGTCGTTCGGGCAGGGTGAGTAGCCGAGACGCAGGCGCATCGTGCCTAACACCGTAGCAGCCGGGCGCGCGGCGTGGCGCACGCCTTCCTGCGGGCCGCCGCCGTCTGCTAGAGTGTAGCGCTCGTGCTCGCGCCCGACGGCCGTGGGGGCAGGGGCGCGGCGCGGAGGTAACCGTGGAGGTGGGTTCATAGCGAGAGAACTGAAGGTGAACGAACAGATCCGGGTCCGGCAGGTGCGCCTCATCGGCGCCGACGGTGAGCAGATCGGCATCGTCGACACCAGGGAGGCGCTGAAGCGTGCCCGGGAGGAGGACCTCGACCTCGTACTGGTGGGTGAGACGGCGCAGCCGCCCGTCGCCAAGCTGCTCGACTACGGTCGCTACCGCTTCGAGCAGCAGCAGCAGGTGAAGGAGGCGCGCAAGCGCTCACGCCAGCAGGAGATGAAGTCGATCAAGTTCCGCGTGAAGATCGACGACCACGACTACGAGACGAAGGTCAACCACATTCGCCGGTTCCTCAAGGCCGGGCACAAGGTCAAGGTCACGATCATGTTCCGCGGTCGCGAGCGGACGCACCCCGAGCTCGGTCAGAGCATCCTGAACCGGGTCGCGGCGGACGTCAGCGAGCTCGCGGCGGTCGACTCGGCCCCCGTGATCTCGGGGATGGACATGAACATGATCCTGCGCCCGACGGTGACACCGGAGAAGGTCCGTTCAGAAGCCTTGGTCGAGTCGTGAAGACCACCTCGAGACGGTAAGCCAGAGAAGGAAGAGAGCTCGCATGCCTAAGCTGAAGACCCATAAGGGCACCAAAGCCCGTGTGAAGATCACTGGGCGAGGTAAGGTCAAGGCGATGCGCTCCGGGAAGCGGCACCTGAACTACAAGAAGTCGGGTACCCGCATCCGCCAGGGACGCACCGACCTGATCGTCGACGACGTCGAGGCGAAGCGCATCAAGGCGCTCCTGCCCTACGACTGAGGGGGACGCAAGTGCCACGTGCCAAGACCGGCATCGTCCGCCGCCGTCGCCACGCGAAGGTACTGAAGCGCGCCAAGGGCTTCTGGGGGCTGCGCTCGAAGAGCGTCCGTGTCGCCACGCAGACGCTCCTCAACGCCGCCGACTACGCCTACCGCGACAGGCGCGACAGGAAGTCCGACTTCCGCCGCCTGTGGATCGCGCGCATCAACGCCGCCGCGCGGCAGGAGGGCATGAGCTACTCGCGCTTTGTCGCCGGCCTGCGCCGGGCGGGCATCGAGCTCGACCGCAAGGTCCTCGCCGACCTCGCCGTGCGGGAGCCCGCCGCCTTCAAGGCGCTCGTGGAGAAGGCCAAGGCGGCCTGACCCGAGCACAGCTGGAGCCGTGAGCGAGGCGCCCGGGGAGACCCGGGCGCCTCGCTGCGCATGCGCTCGGCGGCGCGGAGCGTCTGCGGGCCGCGGCGGGCCCGCCGCGGCTCAGTACCCGCTGGCGACGTCGACGACGTTGCGCTCCTCGCCGCGCTCCAGCGCCGCCAGGGTGGCCATGACGTCGCGGGCCGCCGCCTCCCTCCAGCCGACCATGTCGTTCGCGCTGTGCGGCGTCATGACCACGTTCGGCAGCTCGCCGAAGGGGAAGCGCGACGGCGGCGTGGAGGAACGCTCCTCGTCGCTGCCGGGGTAGACGTACCAAACGTCGATGCCGGCGCCGTAGATCCGGCGCTCCGCCAGCGCGCGGTAGAGCGCCTCCTCGTCGATCACCGCGCCGCGGCCCACGTTCACGAGCACCGCGGTCTCCTTCATCGCCGCCAGCTCGCGCTCGCCGATGAGACCGCGCGTCTCGCCGGTGAGTGGCAGCGTGCAGAGCACGGCGTCGGCCGCGGCCAGCTCCGCCAGCAGGCTCTCGCGCCCGACCTGCGGCACGTCGCCGCCGGGCGCGGGGCGCCGCCGGTAGGCGACGAGGTCGAGGCCCAGGGCGCGCAGCGTGGGCACCGCGGCGCGCGCGATCGACCCGTAGCCGAGCAGGAGGGCGCGCTTGCCGCGCAGGAACAGGCCGCGCCCGTCGTTCTCGGCGGCCGAGGGGCCCCACCGCCCGCGCCTCAGGGCGGCGTCGTCCCACACCACGCGGTTCGCGACGGCCAGGAGCAGCGCGACGAGGTGCTGCGCGACCATCGCGTCGTTGAAGTGCGAGTTGTGCGCGCGCAGGTGCGGCCGCGCCAGCAGCGCCTCGCGCAGCCGGCCGCCGATGCCGGCGTAGGGCACGACCACGCGCTCGAGGCAGGCGCCGTCCAGCAGCTCCTCGGGAGGCGAGCCGTCCACGATCACCTGCGGCCAGTCGCGCAGCGCGAGCGCGCGCTCCCTGTCAGTCTCGATCCTCAGCTCCACGCCCGGCGGCGGCTGCAGGCCCCGCGCCGGCTCGGCGGATGGGCGGTGCGTCCACAGGACCCTCAGAGGCATCAGGGGATGCTACCGCGCCCCCGGCCCGGTATCGTTGGCCGCCATGAGGCTCGTGGAGGGCAGGCGCGCGGCGCTCGAGTGGTGCGAGCGGAGGCGCGAGGCCGTCTGGACGGAGGGTCGCAGGGCCGAGGTCGCGGCGGCGGTGGCCGACGTGATCGAGCGCGTCCGCGCCGGCGGCGAGGCGGCGGTGCTGGAGCTGACGGAGCGCTTCGACGGGGTGCGCCGCGGGCGCGTCCTGGTGGCGCGGGAGGAGCTCGAGGCCGGCGCCGCCCGCGTGCCGCGCGAGCTCGCGGCGGCGATCGACACCGCGATCGCCCGGGTCGAGGCCTACTACCGCGCCCAGCCCGCGGGCGGCTTCGAGCTCGTCGACGGCGACTCGCGCCTCGGCGCCCTCACGGTCCCCCTCGAAGCCGTGGGCTGCTACGTCCCGGGCGGCACGGCGCCGCTGTTCTCGAGCCTCTACATGACGGCGGTGCCGGCGCGCGTGGCGGGCGTGGAGCGCCTGGTCGTGGCCACGCCGCCGCGGCCGGACGGCTCGGTGCCCGACGAGGTCGCCTACGTCGCGCTGGCGCTCGGCGCCCACGCCGTGGCGGCCGTGGGCGGGGCGCAGGCGGTGGCGGCGCTGGCGTTCGGGGCCGGCGTACCGCGCGTGGACAAGGTCGTGGGGCCAGGCAACGCCTACGTGACGGAGGCGAAGCGCCAGCTCTTCGGCCTGGTCGGCGTCGAGGCGCTGGCCGGCCCTACCGAGACGTTGGTGCTGGCCGACGACAGCGCCGACCCGCGGCACGTCGCCGCCGACCTCGTCGCCCAGGCCGAGCACGCCGGCGCCGAGCCCGTGCTCGTCACCACCAGCGAGCGCCTGTGGCGCCTGGCCCCGCGGCTCGCGGAGGAGCGGGCCGCGGCCCTGCCCACGGCGGGCACCGCGCTTACCTCCCTGCGCGAGCTGGGCGTCAGCGCGCTCGTCGAGGACCTGGACGCGGCGGTGGAGGTCCTGAACGCCTTCGCTCCCGAGCACGCCTGCCTCCTGCTCGACGACCCCTGGCCGGTGGCGCGGCGCGTGCGCCACGCCGGCGGGCTGTTCCTCGGCCACCGCAGCATGGAGGCCCTCGGCGACTACCTCGCCGGCCCGAGCCACGTGATGCCCACGGGCGCCACCGCCCGCTTCTCCAGCTTCGTGTCGTTGCGCGACTTCCAGAAGGTCGTGCCGTACCTGCAGGTCGGGCCCGAGCTGCTCGCGCGCGTGGGCGGGCCGGCGGCGGCGCTGGCGCGGGCCGAGGGCCTCGAGGGCCACGCGCGGGCCGTGCTGTCGCGGCTGGAGGAGGGCGACGGGGGCTGAGTCGGCCCCGGCGGGGGCTCAGCGCCTCTCGTCCCGCCCCAGCAGCGCGGCGACGATGTCGGCGTACATCCGCGCCCTGGCCGCCAGGCCCTTCAGGAGCCCGCGCTTCTCCTCCTTCATCACCTGCGACACGCCGGGCAGGGGCACGTCGACGAAGCGCCAGCCCTCGCGTATCGCGTGCCTGGTGATCGCCACCTCGACCCCGTAGCGGCTCTCGCCGAGTCCCGGGACGGCGAGGAGCGCCTGGCGCCTCAGCGCGCGCTGGCCCGAGAGCTGCGGGGTCACGCGCTGCGCCAGGCTGGTGCGGAAGCGCCCGCCGGTGAAGATCCCGCGGGTCATGTCGACCTCGCCCGCCAGCACCGGCCCCGCCAGGGCGCGGACGTGCTCGGGCGCTAGGCCCACGAGGTCGGCGTCGAGCAGCACGACCACGTCCTCCACCGCCGCCAGGGCCCCGGCCTCGAGCGCGCCGCCCTTGCCGCGGTTCACGCCCAGGCGCACGACGTCGGCCCCGGCCGCCGCGGCGGCCTCGGCCGTGCCGTCCGTCGAGCCGTCGTCGACGACGACCACCGAGCCGACCCCGGCCGCGCGCGCCGCCGCGACGACGCGCCCGACCGTCGCCGCCTCGTTGTAGGCGGGCACGACCACGCAGACCGCGGCCAGCGGGGCCGCCCGCGCCTCAGCCGGCGAGGAGGGCCCCGATCTCACGGAAGGTGATGAGCACGATCAGCGCCAGCACGGCCATCACGCCGATGAAGTGGATCGCCTCCTCCTGGCCGGGGCGGAACGGGCGGCCGCGCACGGCCACCACGGTGGCCAGCAGCATCCGCCCGCCGTCGAGTCCGGGGATCGGGAGGAGGTTGAAGACGGCGAGGGAGAAGTTGATCACGGCCGCCAGCAGGACGACGGGGCCGAGCCCGACCCTCGTCGCCTGGTCCACCAGGCCGACCATGCCCACCGGCCCGGCGACCTCGGAGGTGTCGCGGCCGGTCACCGCCGCGGCGAAGCCGCTGACGAAGCCGCTTACCATGCGCGGGATCACGCGCACGCCGAACCCCAGGGTCTCGGGCAGCGCCGCGAGGAACCCCACGGGCTCGACCACGGCGGTGATCTGCACGCCGAGCAGCGGCGGGTCGCCGGCTCCCGGCAGGGGCCACGGCGTGCGCACCTCGAGCGTCTCCGCGCCCCGCCGCACCGTCAGCGCCAGCTCGGGCGCCGAGCGCACCTGCTCGACGACCGCGTCGGGCCCCGGCAGCGCCACGCCGTTGATCGCCACGATCACGTCGCCGGGCCTGAGCCCCAGCTCCTCCGCGGGCGAGCCGGCGGTCACGACCTGGACCTCCGAGCCCTGCGCGGGCACGGGCGCGCCGGTCACGACCTCCCGGTAGGTGGGCACGAGGCTCACGGCCCAGGCGAGCAGGACGGCGCCGAGCAGGTAGTTGGCGATCACCCCGCCCACCAGCACCCACAGCTTGGCGCCGAGGGGCTTCGTGGCCATGCCCTCGTCGGGGTGCTCGAGGCTGCCGTCCTCGGCGACCTTCGGCGCCATGCCCGGCAGGTCCACGTAGCCGCCCAGCGGCAGCAGCGACAGGCGCCACTCCGTGCCGCGCCAGCGCCGGCGCAGCAGCACGGGGCCGATCCCGACGCTGAACGCCCTCACGGGCACGCCCACCGAGCGGGCGTTGAGGTAGTGCGCCAGCTCGTGGACCACGACCGCGCTGGTGAGGATGAGTGCGAAGGTTATCGCCGTGAGCATCAGACCTCGGGGCGGCTTACGCCCTGCGCCAGTATGGCAGACGACGGGCGAGCGGCCCGTCGGCCGCGCTCCCAGGCGGACCGCCCCGACCTGGGCGCGAGGGGCCCGCCGCCGCGGCCGGGAAGCGCCCCTGCACCGCGCTCAGGCGCGCCTCAGCGCCTCGATCACGTCCGTCTTGCCGACGATGCCGACGAGCCGGCCCGTCGGGTCGACCACGCAGAGGCGGCCCAGCTCGCTGCTCGCGAGCGCGGTGAGGACCTCGACCGCCGGCGTGCCGGGACGCACCGTGTCCGCCGGGCGCATCACGGCGGAGACCGGGGCCGCGGGGCCGAGGTCGGGGTCGTCGAGCGCCGCCATCGCCTCGGCGAGGAACGCGTAGCCGAGGAGCCGGCCCCACCCGTCCACGACCGGGTAGCCGGCGTGCCGCCCGAAGTGGCGCAGCCGCACGAACTGGCCGAGGGGCATGTCGGGGTCGACCGCCTGCGGCCTGGGCGTCATCAGGTCCTCGGCCGTCAGTCCTCCCAGCGCGTGCTCGAGGAACGCGACCTGCGCCTCCGACCGGCCCGCCTCGTAGACGAAGAACGCCAGCACGACGAGGAAGAGCTGGCCGGAGACGACGCCGTAGAAGCCCATCAGGGCGGCGAGGCCGGCGCTGACCGCGACCGCGACGTTCGTGGCGCGCAGCCGCGGCAGGAAGAGCGCGAGGAGGCTCCGCAGCACGCGGCCGCCGTCGAGGGGTATCGCCGGCAGGAGGTTGAAGAGCGCCAGGCCGACGTTCGTGACGGCGAGGTAGGCGAGGACCGTCGTCGCCGTGGGGCCGAGGGGCGCGGCCGGCAGCAGCAGCCAGAGCAGGAAGCCGAGGGCCAGGCTCGTCGCCGGCCCGGCCAGCGCCACGATCGCCTCGCCGCCGGGCCCCCGCGGCAGCTCCTTGAACTGGGCCACGCCGCCGAGGAACCACAGGCGGATCTCGAGGGTCTGGACGCCGAAGAGGCGCGCGGTGACGGCGTGACCGAGCTCGTGCACGAGGACGCTGGCGAACAGGCCCAGCGCGGCCACGAGGCCGACGAGCCACGCCACGCCGCCGTCGGCGCCCGGCACGAGCCGCCGCGCCAGCTCCGGGTCGCGCTGCAGCGCCAGCAGCCTGAGCTGCGCCGTGAGCTCGGGGAGCTGCGAGCCGATCATGTAGGCGAAGAGCGGCAGGGCGAGCAGGAAGGTGACGTCGAGCCTCACCGGCACGCCCAGGAGCCGGAACGGCAGCAGCAGGCCGCCGCGGCGGGCGGCGCCGGCGGCGGGCTCCGGCTCCACCTCTCAGGCCCTCTCCGCCGCCCGGGCCCACCGCGCGGCCAGCGCCCGCGCGAGCTCGCGCGCGTGCGCGTCTGCGTCCTCGAGGGCGTCCCAGGTGAGGTCGCCGGGCGGCGCCGCCTCCAGCGCGCCGGCGACGACGTCGGCGATGCCCGTGAACGGCAGGCGCCCAGCCAGGAACTCCTCCACCGCGACCTCGTCGGCGGCGTTCACGTAGGCGGGCGCCAGGCCGCCCCGCTCCCCGGCCTCGTAGGCCAGCCGCAGGCAGGGGAACCGCCGCTCGTCCGGCGGCTCGAAGCGCCAGGTGCCCGCGAGCGGCAGCGGCTCCAGCAGCGAGGGCGGGCGCTCCGGAGCGAGGGCGTACATGATCGGCAGGCGCATGTCGTGGGGCCCGACCTGCGCCTTGATGCTGCCGTCGCGGAAGCGCACCAGGCCGTGCACCAGCGACTCGGGGTGGACCACCACCTCGATCCGCGCCAGCGGCACGTCGAAGAGGAAGTGGGCCTCGAGCACCTCGAGCCCCTTGTTGAAGAGCGTCGCGGAGTCGACGGTGACCTTCGGGCCCATCGACCAGTTCGGGTGCCTCAGCGCCTGCTGCGGCGTGACCGCGGAGAGGTCGGCGGGCCCCTCGCGGAACGGCCCGCCGGAGGCGGTGAGCACGAGCCCCGCCACCGCGTCCCGCGGCTCGCCCAGCAGGCACTGGTAGAGCGCCGAGTGCTCGGAGTCGACCGGCGTGATGCGGGCCCCGGAGGCGGCGGCCAGCCCGCGCATCAGCGGGCCGGCGACGACCATCGCCTCCTTGTTCGCCAGCGCCACGTGGCGGCCGGCCGCGAGCGCCGCGGCGGTCGGCTTGAGGCCGGCCATGCCCGTGATCGCGGCGACGACGGTGTCGACCTCGAGGGTCGCGACCTCCTTCGCGCCCTCGACCCCGGTCGCCAGACGCGTGCCCGGCGGCAGGTGGGGGCGCACGAGGTCGGCGACCTCCGGGGCGCAGCTCACCACCTCGGGCCTGAACTCACGCGCCTGGGCGAGCAGCCTGTCGGCGTCGCGCCAGGCCGCCAGGCCGCGCACGCGCAGGCCGAGGTGCCGCGCCACGTCGAGCGTCTGCGTGCCGATCGAGCCGGTGGAGCCCAGGACGGCGATCCCCGCCATGGGGGAATCATGGCACGGGGGCCGGCGCGGGACCGACGTCCCCGAGCGCCCCGCCCGGCCGGTGGTAGCATCGGGCCACGATCAGGAGGGGAAGATGCTCGTAAGCGAGTGGATGACGCCCGACCCCCGGACCGTGTCGCCCGACACGCCAGTCATGGAGGCGATGCAGTTCCTCCGCGAGGGCGGCTACCGCCGCCTCCCCGTCGTCCGCGACGGGGTGCTCGTCGGCATCGTGACGGACCGCGACCTCAAGGAGGCGACGCCCTCGCGCGCGACGACGCTGTCGATCTACGAGCTGAACTACCTGCTCTCGAAGCTGAAGGTGAAGGACGTGATGCGCACGCCGGTGATCACCGTGCGCAGCGACGACACGATCGAGCAGGCCGCGCTGCTGATGGAGGAGCACAGGGTGTCCGGTCTGCCGGTCCTCGACCACGGCAGGCTCGTCGGCATCCTCACGATCACCGACCTGATGCGCGCCCTGGTCACGTTCCTGGCGCTGCGCGAGGGCGGCAAGCGCGTGACCGTCGACCTGCCGGACGAGCCCGGCGTGCTGGCGCGCGTCGCCCAGGCGGGGCCGCCGTCGAACATCGTCGCGGCCGTCACCACGGGCATCCAGCCGGGGCACAAGCGCCGCCTCGTGCTGCGCGTGACCGGCGAGGGCGCCGAGGGCTACGCCGACAGGCTCCGCCAGGCGGGCGTGGAGGTCGTCGACGAGCGCTGACCGCGGCGGCGAAGGGGCTCGCGTGGTGAAGGCCGTCGTGCCGTCCCTGCGCGTAGACGTGCTCGGCGCGCGGGCGTTCGGTGTCTCCCGCGCCTACTTCGCGCGGGGCGTCGCGGCCGGCAACGTCCTCGTCGGCGGCGAGCCGGCGGGGAAGGCCGCCGCCGTCGAGCCGGGCCAGGAGGTGGAGGCGATCGGCCTCGGCAGCTTCGTGCTCGTCAGCGTCGACGGCGCTACCCGCAAGGACAACCTCAAGGTCACGCTCGAGGTGCGGCGCGACGTGCGCTGACGGCCGCGGCGCCTCCGCGCGTCCGGCAGCGGCGTGGCGGGGACCCGCTCCGTCCCGCGGCCAGCAGCGCGCGGCGCCGCTCAGGTCCTGACGCGCTTGCCGCCGCCCCCGCGCTCCTTGAACACCAGGCGGAAGGGGACCTCGGCGAAGCCCAGGTCCTCGCGGACCCGGTTGCGCAGGTACTGCTCGTAGGCCCTGGTCAGGAACTCCGCGTGGTTGATCGAGAAGACGAAGGTCGGCGGCGCCACGTCCACCTGTGAGACGTAGAGGAGCTTGAGCGGCCGGCCCTTGAAGTTCGGCGGTGCCTGCCTCAGCGTCCACGCCTCGAGCCAGGCGTTCAGCTCCCCCGTGGGCACGCGCTTGTGGGCGGTGTCGTACAGCCGGATCGCCGTGGCCAGCAGCTCGTGCAGGCCGAAGTCGGTGACGGCGGAGGTGTAGACGCGCGGCGCGAACGAGACGGGCGCGAGCTTCTCGTCCAGCTCCGCGCGCATCGGCTCGAGCTGCTCGTCGGTGACGAGGTCCCACTTGTTCACCGCCACCACCACGGGCTTGCCCCAGTCGAGGGCCAGGTTCGCGAGCCTCAGCTCGTGGTCGCCGACCTCGAACGGGTCGACGACGAGCACCCCGACGTCCGAGCGCCTCAGCGCCGACTCCGAGCGGATGCGCGCGTAGTACTCGAGGTCGTCGGCGTCCTTGCGGCGGATGCCGGCGGTGTCGACGAGCACGAACGGCCGCCCGGCGAACGTGAACCTCACGTCGACGGCGTCGCGGGTCGTGCCGGGCTCGTCGGCGACGATCACGCGCTCGTCGCCCACGATCGCGTTCACGAGGCTCGACTTGCCGACGTTCGGCCGGCCGATCACCGCGATCCGGACCGGCTGCTCCTCGGGGGAGTCCTCCTCGGGCGGCAGCAGCTCCTCGATGCGCGAGACCAGCTCGTGCGTGCCGCGGGCGTGCTCGGCGGAGGTGGGGAAGGGCTCGCCGAAGCCCAGGCCGTAGAGCTCGAAGTACTCGGCGCGCTCCTCGTGGCGCGGGTCGTCGAGCTTCGTCGCCACCAGCAGCACCGGCCTGCCGAGCTGCCTGAGCCACTGCGCGACCTGCTGGTCGCCGGCGGTCACGCCCTCGCGTCCGTCGACGGCGAAGAGGATCAGGTCGGCGTCCTGCACGGCCGCCTCGACGCGGCGCTGGATCGGCTTCTCCCAGCGGTCGCCCGACCACAGGCCGCCCGTGTCGAGCACGGTGAACGCGCGGCCCGAGTCGGTCACGACCAGGCCCTCCTTGACGTCGCGCGTGACCCCGGGCTGGTCGGCGACGATCGCCTCCTTCGCGCCGACGAGCCGGTTGAACAGCGCCGACTTGCCCACGTTGGGACGGCCGACGATCGCGACCCTAGCCAAGGCGCGTCCCCTCCCTCACGCCGCGGCCGTTCGCCCAGTCGCGCGCGCCCATCTCGCGTCTCCCGGGCGGCTTCACGCGCACCAGGCGCACGGCGCCCTCGCCGGCGCGGACGGTCAGCCCCTCGGCGCCTACGCGCAGCACTGTGCCGGGCTCGGCCGCCAGCCACCGCTCGCGCGCCTCGCCGGCGACCCGGACCAGCTCCGCGGCGTCGTGCGCGGCCACGCCCAGCGCCGTGACCTTGACCCTCTCGCCGCCGAAGGCGAACGAGGTCCCCGGCCACGCCGTCACGCCGCGGAAGCGGTCGCGGACGGCGCGTGGCGGGTCGGCCCAGCGCACGTGGCCGTCCTCGGGGGTGAGCAGTGGCGCGTAGGTCGCCAGGGAGTCGTCCTGGGGGGTGCTGGGCAGCGTCCCCTCCGAGAGGAGGTCGAGCGCCTCGGTCAGCGCCTCGGCGCCGAGGCGCGCGAGGCGCTCGGACAGCGCGGCGGCGTCCTCGTCCTCGGCGATCGGCGTGCGCCGCTGCAGCCTGATCGGCCCGGTGTCGAGGCCCTCCTCGGTCTGCATGATCGTCACGCCCGTCTCGGTGTCGCCGGAGATCAGCGCCCACTGCACCGGCGCCGCCCCGCGGTGCCGCGGCAGGAGGCTGGCGTGGACGTTGAGCACGCCGTGGCGCGGGGCCTGCAGCACCGCCGGCGGCAGGATGCGCCCGTAGGCGACGGTGACCCCGACGTCGAGCTCCAGCTCGCGCAGCCGGGCGAGGAACGCCTCGTCCTTCCTCAGCCTGGTGGGCTGCCACAGCTCGAGGCCCAGCTCGCGCGCCCGCGCCGCCACGGGGGGCGGGGCCACGCGCATGCCGCGGCCGGAGGGCCTGTCGGGCTGCGAGACGACCATCACCACGTCGTGCCGCCTCAGCAGCGCCTCGAGGCTGGGCAGCGCGAAGGCGGGGGAGCCGAAGAACGCTACGCGGAGCGGCCGCACCTTACGTCCCGGCCGGCGTCCTGCGACCCCGCTCGGCGCGCTCGCGCTCCTTGGCCAGGGCGCGGGCCTCGCGCTGCCACTCGGCGAGCTGCTTGCGGTTCTCCTCGAGGAAGCGCTCGCGCCTGGCCGCGGGCAGGTGGTCGAAGAACAGGACGCCCTCGAGGTGGTCGTACTCGTGCTGCAGGACGTGGGCGAAGTAGCCCTCGGCCTCGAGCCGGTGGCGCTCGCCCTTCAGGTCCTGGTAATCCAACACGACGCGCTGGGCGCGCGGCACGTCGTCCACGGAGAGGCCGGGCAGCGACAGGCAGCCGTCGCGGCCGTACTGGCGTCCCTCCATGGCGACCATCTGGGGGTTCACGATCACGTGCTCGCGGACCACGCCCCAGGCGCGCCGCTTCTGCTCCTGGGTGAGCTCCTCGCCCTCCGCCTCGGGGGCGGCCTGGCCCGACTGCTCCTCGTCGTCCTCGGTCTCGGCGACCTCCAGGGCCACGAAGAGGCGCAGCGAGCGGCCGATCTGCGGCGCGGCCAGTCCGACGCCGTCGGCCGCGTACATCGTCTCGACCATGTCGGCGGCGAGGCGCTCGAGCTCCTCGTCGAAGCGTGTCACCGGGCTGGCGCGGCGCCTCAGTATCGGGTCGCCGTAGAGCACGATGGGGTGGATCAAGGCTCCTCCGTACGGCCTAGGGCGCTAGCGGTTGCCGCAGGTACTGGAGTGTGGCGGTCGGGGTCTGCATGGCGACCACGCCTTCGGGCAGCGCCAGGCGAACGGGGAGAGTATACCGGCCGGGGTCGACCGGGCCGGTAGGGGCGTCTACCGTGCCGGTCACGACCTCCAGCGCGTCGACCACGTCGGGGGGACCGGCGACCGTGACCCGGGGCTGGTTCAGGGTCACGGCGCCGAGGTCGGGCACGTCGGGGCGCTGCAGGTCGACCTCGACCTCGCGCGTCACGAGCGCCGGGCGGGTGGCGACCGAGACGGTCACGTTCGCGGGCGAGAACTCGACGTCGGGCACGGGCACGCCGTTCGCGTCCACCGCCACGAGGCGCCCCACCCCGCCGCCCACGGCGGGGGCGAAGGCGAGCACGCGCGCGACGCGGTCGAGCGACTGGGTCCGCCCCGTCAGCGTCACCGAGGCGGGCTCGGCGGACGCGGTGGCGAGCATGCCCGCAGGCAGGTCGCCGGTCAGCGCCACGGTCACGGCCAGCGTCGAGGTCGTGATCGTCTCGAGGAAGCCGATCACCTCGGCCGGCTCGATGCGCTGCACCCTGATGTCCTGCGGCGCCTGCACCCTCACCTGCGCCGTGAACTCGCCGCTCTCGCCGGTGAGGTCGAGGTACGCCCTGAGCATCTCCGGCGTCAGCCTGTCGACGCGCAGGCTCGGCCCGCTGACAGACACCGCCACCGAGTCGGGCAGGCCTACGGGCACGAAGCCCTCCTCGACGCCGTCGACGTTGAGCGGCAGGAACATGCTGCGCTCCGTGAGCGAGGCGCTCGAGCTCGTCACGAACAGCCAGATCAGGAAGGCGATCACGACCGAGGCGAGCTTCGGCACCCAGTTGCGCGCCAGGCGCTGCAGCAGGGCCCTGAGCGTGGCGGCGAGGCCCGTCACGGCCGGACCCCCGGCCGCGCGGCCGCGCTCACCGGCGCCCGGCCGCGCCGCTCCGCGCCGGGGCGGCTCACGAGTAGGCCTCCTGCAGCACCGTGAGGACCTCCGCCGGCGCGATGTCGGAGCGGAGCTCGCCGGCGCGCGCCACGCTCACCGTCCCGCGCTCCTCGCTGACGACGATCACGATCGCGTCCGTGACCTCCGAGAGGCCCAGCGCCGCGCGGTGCCGCGTGCCGTGCTTCACCGACCAGCCCTCGTGCCTGTCGGAGAGGGGGAAGATCGCGCCGGCGTGGGTGATCACGTCCTCCTTGATCACCACGCCGCCGTCGTGCAGCGGCCCGGACGAGGCGAACAGCGTCTGCAGGAGCGCGGCCGTGACCGGCGCGCCGATGGGCGTGCCCGTCTCGCAGTACTCCTTCAGCGGCGTGCGCTGCTCGATCGCGATCAGCGCGCCCTTGCGCTGCGTCGCCAGCTCCCTGACGGCCGTCATGATCTCCTGGACGGGGTCGCCCTTCGCCGACGTGCGGAAGCGGCCGCGGCCGAAGCGCTCGAGCACCGCGCGCAGCTCCGGCTGGAACACCACCACCAGCGCGATGAAGCCCACCGGCGCTACCGCGTCGAACAGCCACTCCGTCGCCGCCATCTGGAGCTGCCCGGCGATGAGCCACAGGAGCGCCAGCCCGGCGAAGCCCCTGACGACGTTCCACGCGCGGGAGCCGACCAGGAGCGCGTACGCCTGGTAGAGGATCACCGAGATGATGAGGATGTCCAGCGCGTCCTGCAGCCGGAACCCTTGGAACACGGACAACTCGAGCGCCTCCGGAGGTGCTCACCCGGGAGCGGCAGCTGCGCTGGGACGGGGGCCGGGGGCCGCAGCGCACGTGCCGGCCCCGAGGCGCACGCGCGCCATCGTGGGGTGGACCACGTCGGGACCCAGGATAACATCGGCCCCCGCGTGCCCCGGCGCGGCGGCGCGGCCTCGCCGGCGCGTTACACTCGCGCCCAGAGAGGTGAGACATGGTCTCCGAACTGAAGCAGAGGATCGACAACCTACGGGGGTACCTTTGACCTGGCTCGCAAGCGGGCCAGGCTGGAGGAGCTAGAACCGCAGCTCAGCGACCCGGGTCTGTGGAACGACCCTGAGCGCGCCAAGCAGGTCACGCAGGAGGCGACGCGCCTCCGCCGCGTGATCCAGCAGTTCGACTCGCTGCAGGACGACGTCACGGGGCTCGAGGAGCTCTACGAGCTGGCCTCCGACGAGGAGGCGGCCGAGCTCGAGCCCGAGCGGCAGCGCGTGGAGCGGGCGCTCGACGGCCTGTTCCGCGAGACGCTGTTCAACGGCCCGCACGACGACCGCGCGGCGATCGTGACGATCACGCCGGGCGCGGGCGGCACCGAGTCGTCGGACTGGGCCGGCATGCTGCTGCGCATGTACCGGCGCTACGCCGAGCGCGAGGGTTTCGACGTCGAGCTTCTCGACGTGGTGCCCAACAGCGAGGCGCCGCACGGGATCGACTACGCCCAGATGATCGTGCGCGGCGACCGCGCCTTCGGCCGCCTGCGCGTCGAGAGCGGCGTGCACCGCCTGGTGCGTGTGAGCCCCTTCGACTCGCAGGGCCGGCGCCACACCTCGTTCGCCTCGGTCGACGTGATGCCCGAGATCGACGACACGATCCACATCGACATCGACCCGAAGGACATCCGCGTCGACGTGTTCCGCTCCAGCGGCCCCGGTGGCCAGTCGGTGAACACGACGGACTCGGCCGTGCGCATCACCTACAAGCCGGGTACGCCGGAGGAGATCGTCGTGACCTGCCAGGACGGCAAGTCGCAGATCAAGAACCGCGAGAAGGCGATGACGGTGCTGCGCTCGCGCCTCTACGAGCGCGAGGAGAGAAGGCGCCGAGAGGAGCAGATGAAGGCGCGCGGCCAGCAGAAGGCGATCGAGTGGGGGTCCCAGATCCGCAGCTACGTGCTGGACAAGCAGTACGTGAAGGACCACCGCACCGGGCTCATGCGGCACGACCCCGACGAGGTGCTCGACGGCGACATCGAGGACCTCATCTGGGCGGGACTCGAGTGGGCCGCCAAGGAGGGTGTCGCGTAGCCCCCAAGGGCGTCAGGGTGCTGGCGGTCGCCGACGTCGTCTCGCCGGTCATCGACTCGCCGGGCTTCCCCGACAACCTCCCGCCGTTCGACCTGATCCTCTCGGCCGGCGACATGCCGGGCGAGGTCCTCGAGTACATGGCGACGAAGACGAAGGTGCCGCCGCTCTACGTGCTCGGCAACCACGGCGTCGGCCTGCTGCGCGAGGAGAGCGGGGAGGCGCCTCACCGTCGGCCCGGCGGCTGCATCGACGTGCACCTGCGGTACGTCGAGGTCGCGGGCGTGACCGTGCTGGGGGTGGAGGGCAGCGCGCGCTACCGCGACGGGCCGTTCCAGTACAGCGAGTCGGAGTACGCCTGCATGCTCGCGCGCCTCACGCCGCGCCTGCTCTACGAGCGGAGCCGGCGCGGACGCGCAGTGGACGTGCTGCTCACGCACGCGCCCCCGGTCGGCCCGTCGGCCGGCGACGACCACGCGCACCGCGGCGTCCCCGCCTTCAACGCCTTCCACCGCCGCTGGCGGCCGCTCCTGCACGTCCACGGCCACGTGCACCTCGAGGGCGGCGGACCGCGGGAGCACGTCACGCCCGAGGGCGTGCGGGTCGTGAACGCCTACGGCTACACGCTCATCGACCTCTGAGGGGGATGATCCTGCCGTGACGAGCGCAGACGAGAGGCCCCCGGGCGCGGCCGACGCCGCGAGGGCGAGGGCGGAGGCCGCGCTGGCCGCCGCGGCCGGCGGCCCGCCGTTCCTGGCGCGCCTGGGCGCCGCCGGCGTCCTGCAGGCGACGGGCCCCGACGCCGCGCCGTTCCTCCACGGCCAGCTCGCGAACGACGTGACGGGGCTCGGGGTGGGGGAGACGAACCGCAGCCTGCTCCTGAACCACAAGGGGCACGCGCTGGCCGAGGCGCAGGTGCTGAGGCTCGAGCCGCAGCGCTTCCTGCTCGTGGTCGACGACGGCCGCCTCGCCTGGGCCGAGGAGAGCCTGCGCCGGCACGTCGTGTTCGACGACGTGTCCCTCGAGAGGTCGCCGTCAGCTGTCGTGACGGTCCAGGGCGAGCGCGCGGCCGAGGCCGTCGCGGAGGCGCTCGGCGCCGTGCCCGCCGGCGGCTCGTTCGTCAGGGCCGCGCCGGCCGGGGCCGAGGTCGTGGCCTACGCGGCGCGCCGCTCGGCCGCCGGCGGCTTCGACATCGTCGTCATGGGCGGCGACGGCGAGGCCTTGGCGGCGGCGCTCCTCGCGGCCGGCGCGGTCGACGCCGGCGAGGAGGGCCTGGGCGCCGCGCGCGTCGCGGCGCGCGTGCCCGCCGCCGGGCGGGAGGGCGGCGAGGGCGTGCTGCCGCAGGAGGCGGGCCTCGACGTACACGTGTCGTTCCGCAAGGGCTGCTACCTGGGCCAGGAGATCATGGCGCGCGTGGCGGCGCGGGGGAACGTCAGGCGCTCGCTGCGGACGCTCGCGCTCGCGGGCGAGCCGGCCGGCGCCGACGTCGAGGCCGGGGGACGCGTCGTGGGCCACCTGGGGACCGTGGCCCGCTTCCCCGACGGCAGCCTGCGCGCCCTGGCGGTGCTGCGCGACGAGCTGGCCGCCGGCGCGGAGGTTTCCGCCGGGGGCGTCCGCGCCACGGTCGTCGACGAGGCGGCGCGTAGAATGCCGCCATGAAGCCCAAGAGCCGGTGGCTGGCCGAGGAGTACGCCGAGGCGACGCGTGCGCTCCCCGAGCGCGACGTCCCGTTCGAGACGCTCTCCGGCATACCGGTAGAGCCCGTCTACACGCACGAGGACCTGGAGGGCTTCGACCCCGAGCGCGACCTGGGCTACCCGGGCTCGTTCCCCTACACGCGCGGCGTGCGCGCCAGCATGTACCGCGGGCGGCTGTGGACGATGCGCATGTTCGCCGGCTTCGGCACGGCCGAGCAGACGAACGAGCGCTTCAAGAAGCTGCTGGCGGCCGGACAGACCGGTCTGTCCACGGCCTTCGACCTGCCGACGCTGATGGGCTACGACAGCGACCACCCGATGGCGCTCGGCGAGGTGGGCAAGTGCGGGGTCGCGGTCTCGAGCCTCGCCGACATGGAGGTCCTGTTCGACGGCATCGACCCCGAGCGGGTCACGACCTCGATGACGATCAACAGCCCGGCGAACGCGATCTGGGCGATGTACCTGGCGATGGCCGAGAGGCGCGGCGCCGACCTCTCCAAGGTCGGCGGGACGATCCAGAACGACATCCTCAAGGAGTTCATCGCGCAGAAGGAGTACATCTTCCCGCCCGAGCCCAGCGTCCGGCTGGTGATCGACACGTTCGAGTGGGGCCCCAAGCACGCGCCGAGGTTCAACTTCGTCTCCGTCTCCGGCTACCACATCCGTGAGGCCGGGGCGACCGCGGCGCAGGAGCTGGCGTTCACCCTCGCCGACGGCATCCACTACGTGCGCAAGGCCCTCGAGCGCGGCCTCGACATCGACGAGTTCGCGCCCAGGATCTCGTTCTTCTTCAACGTCCACAACGACTTCTTCGAGGAGATCGCGAAGTTCAGGGCGGCGCGGCGGATCTGGGCGCGCCAGATGCGCGACGTCTTCGGCGCCAAGGACCCGCGCTCGTGGATGCTGAGGACCCACGCCCAGACGGCGGGCGTGTCCCTCACGGCGCAGCAGCCGCTGGTGAACGTCGCGCGCGTGGCGATCCAGGCCCTGGCCGCCGTCCTCGGCGGCACGCAGAGCCTACACACCGACTCGTTCGACGAGGCGCTGGCGCTGCCCACCGAGGAGGCGGCGACGCTGGCGCTGCGCACCCAGCAGGTGATCGCCCACGAGACCGGCGTGACGAACACCGTCGACCCCCTGGCCGGCTCGTACTACCTCGAGAGCCTCACCAACGAGATGGAGAGGAGGGCGCTCGAGTACTTCGAGCGCATCGACGAGCTCGGCGGCGTGGAGGCGGCGATCGAGGAGGGCTTCTTCGCCCGCGAGATCGGCGACGCGAGCTGGAAGTACCAGCGGGAGGTCGACGAGAAGCGGCGCATCGTCGTCGGCGTCAACGAGTACGTGCAGGAGTTCCCCGAGGTGCCGATCCAGCTCGTCGACCCGTCAGTCGTCGAGGTGCAGAAGGAGCGCCTCGCGCGGGTCAGGCGGGAGCGCGACCAGGCGAAGGCGCAGGCCGCCCTCGCCGAGCTGGAGGCGGCCGCCAAGGAGGGCCGCAACACGATGCCGGCCTTCATGGCCTGCGCGCACGCCTACTGCACGCTCGGCGAGCAGATGGACGTCCTGCGCAAGGTGTTCGGCGTCTACCAGGAGCCGGTGCTGATCTGACGTCCTGCGGCGCGCCCCCACGCGGCGCGCCATGGGGAGGTTGAGTGGACCGCAAGATCAGGGTGCTGATCGCGAAGCCGGGCCTCGACGGGCACGACCGCGGCGCGAAGGTGATCGCGCGGGCGCTGCGCGACGCGGGCATGGAGGTCGTGTACACGGGGCTGAGGCAGACGGCCGAGATGATCGTCTCGGCCGCGGTGCAGGAGGACGTCGACGCCGTGGGGCTCTCCGTGCTCTCGGGGGCCCACATGCACTACTTCAGGCAGGTCGTCGAGGGCCTGCGGCAGAAGGGCGCCGACGACGTGCTCGTCTTCGGCGGCGGCATCGTCCCCGACCAGGACCTGCCCGAGCTCGAGAGCCTGGGCGTGGGCAGGATCTTCGGCCCGGGCACGAGCACCGAGGAGGTCGTCGCCTACGTCCGCGAGGCCGTGGCGCAGAGGGCCGCGCAGCGTTGATGAGAAGCCGGCTCATCGAGAGGGCCGGCTCGTTCCGCCTCGAGTATGAGGAACCTCATGACTCTCTCACGCTAGGCGCGTTACGCTCGCTCGTCGCACCCTGCGGCATCCGGAGAAAAGCGCCTTGAACGTGAAGCGTACCGTCCTGTCCGTGCTCTGTGCCGCGGGAGCCCTGGCCCCGACAGCGTCCGCCGAAGCCTACGCCCTGCGCACGGTCGTGCCGGGCGACTCGCTGGGCCTCATCGCCGAGCGCTACGGCGTCTCGGTCGACGATCTGATGGTCTTCAACGGGCTCTCGAGCGTGACGATCCACCCCGGCCAGGTGATCAAGGTCCCCTACGTCGACGCGGTCGGCGGTCCTGCCGAGGCCGCGGCGCCGCCCCCGCCCGGCTTCCGCTGGCACGTGCTCGGGCCGGGCGAGACCCTCAGCACCGTGGCCGCCCGGTACGGGGTCAGCCTCGAGGCCATGGTCGGCGCGAACCCCGACATCTCCTCCCTCGACCGGCTCCCGGCCGGGATCGAGCTGCTCGTCCCCCCGTCGCTGGGCCTGGTCGTGACGCTCCAGCCCGGCGAGTCGCTCCTCGACGTCGTCGAGCGCCACGGCGTCGCCCCCGGGGACCTGGTGCGCGCCAACGAGCTCCGCTCCCCCTTCGACGTCGCCCCGGGGATGATGCTGTTCCTGCCCGGCGTGCGGCCCACCGAGGCGATGGCGCGCCTCGAGAAGGTCCGCGAGGAGGAGAACCGCTACGTGTGGCCGCTGCACGGCCGCCTCACCTCGTACTTCGGGCCGCGCAACCTCGGCATGGGCACCTCGAGCTTCCACCGCGGCATCGACGTGGCCGCGCCGTGGGGCACGCCGGTCGTCGCCGCGCGGTCGGGCACCGTGACCTTCGCGGGCTGGTCGACCCAGGGCTACGGCAACCTCGTCAAGGTCAGGCACTCCGGCGGCGACGAGACCTGGTACGGGCACTTCAGCTCGATCGCCGTCTCGGTGGGCCAGTACGTGAGGCAGGGCCAGGTGATCGGCTACGTCGGCTCGACCGGCATCTCCACCGGCCCGCACCTGCACTTCGAGCTCTACGAGGCCGGCCGCGCGGTGGACCCGCTGTCGATGCTGCGCTGACGCGGGCCGGCAAGGGCCCGAGCCGGCCATGAAGACCCGCCCGCGCCCCTGATGGGGCGCGGGCTCCTTCCCGGCGTGGGCCGCCCTCGGCGTTCAGGCGGCGCGACGGGTCAGCGGTCGCCGTTCCAGAGGATCCGGCCGCAGCTCGGGCAGCGCGTCACGCCGTCGCCCCGGCGCACCTTCTGCACGACGTGGATCGGCAGCTTCACGCGGCAGCCGCCGCAGCTCTGGTTGTTCGCGACCTCGACCAGCGCGAGGCCGCGGCGGGCGGCGCGCACCTGCTCGTACTGCCTGAGCAGCGGCTTGTCGACGTCCGCCGCCAGCCTGTCGCGCTGCTCGCGCGTCTCGGCTATGCGGGCGTCGACCGCGGCGACGCGCTCCTCCTCGCGCCGCCGCAGCTCGGCGAGGGTGGGCTGCAGCCCGTCTAGCTCCGTCTTCAGCTCGTCGTGCTCGGCCGTGACGCGCTCGAGCTGCTCGAGGAGCGGCAGCGTGTCCTCCTCGAGCTCCTGGACGCGGGTGGCGAACTGCAGCTCCTGGTTCTGGTACTGCGCCGCCTCCTTCGCGGTGGCGGCGCGCATCGCCGAGTCGGCGGCGCCCTTGCGGCGCTCGGCCAGGGACTTGAGCTCGAGCTCGCTGGCGTTCACGCGGCGGCGCAGGTCGTCGACCTCCTGGGACTTGCGCTCGAGCCGCGACTCGAGGTCCGCCACGCGAGCGACCAGCTCGGTGAGCTCCTCGGGCACCTGGCCGCGCTCGCCCTCGAGGGCGTCGAGCTGCAGGTCGAGCGCCTGCACCTCGCTGAGTCTCTTCAGCATCGAGCCTCCATCGACGAAGAACCCCCGGCCGGCGCGGTGCGGGCGGGGGTCTCTGGGTCGCCTAGCGGTGGCGGTCGAGTCACGAACGCCAGTCTAACACGGCGTCCCTGACGCGGTAGACTCGCCCCGTGGCGACCGAGCCGGCAGAGGTCAGGGGACCGCCCGCCGGCGGAGCCCTCGAGGGGGTGGAGGAGTCCGTCGAGGGCTTCGTCGCGCGCTGGGGCGCCCACGCCGCCGACGCCGAGCTCTTCGCCCGCCCCGAGGGCGTCCCGCTGATCGAGTGCCGCGTCGGCGGCGCGGTGGTCCAGGTGTTCGAGCGCACGGGGCCGTACCTGTCCCGGCCCGGCCCCGCGAAGCTCATCGTGAACCCCACGGCGCGCGAGCTGCGCCCCGCCGAGGCCGGCGAGGCGCCGCGCCTCGAGCCGCTGGGGCTGAGCCGGCTCGCCGCCGTCGGCCGCGTGGTCGAGCGCGAGGGCCAGGTCGTCGTCGTCGACGCCGGCGCTCCGCTCGTGGTGACGGTGGACGCGCCCGTCCCCGGCTGGGTCGTGGCGGACACGCGCGTGGCGTTCGAGTCCGAGGCGCCCGTCCACGGCTTCGTCGTCTCCGGGGGGCGCTACGCGGTGCACCGGCGCGACGCGCACGACGATACGCTCTGATATCGGATAGACCGGTCTAGACAGCGGCACGCACGGGGCGCTGCCTAGGGGCGGCGTCCCGCCGCGAGACGGCCGGCGCGGGGGCGTCTGCTACACTGGCGCGCTGTGCCGAAGGTCGTCCTCAGCCGCGCCCAACCGCCGCCTCCCCGCGTCACGCCCGCGCGCATCAGCGCCGTCGAGCCGGGGTCCCCGGCGGAGGAAGCGGGCGTGAGGGCCGGCTGGGAGCTCCTCACCGTCAACGACCAGCCCATCCCCGACGTGCTCGCCTACCGCCGCGAGCTGTCGAGGGGCCTGGCCAGGCTGCGGGTGCGCGACCCGGAGAGCGGCGCCGAGGCCGTGTTCGACGTCGAGTGGGAGGAGCCCGGCCTCGAGTTCGACGAGGTGATCTTCGACGGCATCAGGCTCTGCGCGAACCACTGCGACTTCTGCTACGTCCACCAGATGCCCAAGGGCATGCGCAAGAGCCTCTACATCATGGACGACGACTTCAGGACGAGCTTCCTCTACGGCTCGTTCGTGACGCTGACGAACCTCACCGAGGACGACGTCCGCCGCATCCTCGACGAGGACCTCTCGCCGCTCTACGTCTCCGTCCACACCGCGGACGACTCGAAGCGCGCCGAGCTGATGAAGTGGTGGCCCACGAAGACGCCGAACCCCGAGGCCACCAGCATCAGGCGGATGTTCGAGCGCCTGGAGAGCATCGACCTCTACACCCAGCTCGTGCTCGTGCCCGGGCGCAACGACGGCGACGAGCTCGACGCCACCCTGGAGTACCTGGCCTCGCGGCCCAACGTCCTCTCGGTGGCCGCGGTGCCCGTGGGGCTCACGGCCCACCGCGGGCACCTGCCGCGGATCGAGCCGTACGACAGGGAGGGCGCCGCCGACGTCCTCGACCGCGTCGAGCGCTGGCAGCGCCGCATGCTCGCGGAGCGGGGCACCCGCTTCGTCTTCGCCTCGGACGAGTTCTACCTGGTCGCGGGGCGCGAGCTGCCGGCGGCCGAGGAGTACGAGGGCTTCCCGATGCTGGAGAACGGCGTCGGCATGGTCAGGGACTTCCTCACCGCCGAGACGCCCGCGCTGCCGGCGCGCCTCCCGTCGCGGCGCCGCGTGCTGCTCCTCACCGGTCGGCTGTTCGCGCCCGTGCTCGAGGAGGCGGTCGCGCCGCTCCGCGGCGTGGAGGGCCTGGAGCTGGAGGTCAGGGCACTCACGAACCGCACCTTCGGGGAGGTCACGACCGTCGCCGGCCTGCTCGCCGGCCGCGACGTCCTCATGGGCGTCGCGCCGGCCGAGGCCGACCTGGTGCTCGTCTCGCCGAACATGCTCAAGTACGGCACGAGGACGCTGCTCGACGACCGCACGCTCGACGACCTCGAGCGCGAGCTCTCCATGCCCGTCGCCGTCGGCGGCACCAACCTGGGCGAGCTCTACCGCAGCGTGCTGGACGGCCCCGAGGGCATGTACCTGCCGGCGTTCGGCTTCTCGACGCACGCGGTGAAGGAGGCGGCGAAGCAGCACTGATGGCCGGAGCCGGTGCGGGAGCGGGTCGGGCCGCGGCCCCGCGGTCGCGGGTGCGGCGGGACCTCGGGACCTACCTCTCGCTTGTCAAGATCGAGCACTCGCTGTTCGCGCTGCCCTACGCCTACGTGGGCATGCTCCTGGCGGCCGACGGCTGGCCGGGCTGGCGCACGTTCCTGCTCGTGACCCTGGCGATGGTCGGCGCGCGCACGGCCGCGATGGCGTTGAACAGGGTCGTGGACGCCCGCATCGACGCGCTGAACCCGCGCACCGCCGGCCGCGAGATCCCCAGCGGCCGGCTCACGAAGGCCGACGGCGTGGCCGTGGCGCTCGCCGGGGTGGCGGCGCTGGTATACGCCGGCGCCGCGCTGAACCGCCTGACGCTCGCCCTCCTGCCCGTCGCGCTCGCGTTCCTCGTGGTCTACCCGTACACGAAGCGCTTCACCTGGGCCTGCCACCTCTGGCTGGGCGTGACGATAGGCGCCGCCGCGGCCGGCGGCCACATCGCCGTGACGGGCGCGTTCTCCTGGGTCGCGGCGCTGCTGTGGGCGGCCGTCGGCGCGTGGGTGGCCGGCTTCGACGTGATCTACGCCCTGCTCGACCTGGGGTTCGACCGCGCGCACGGGGTGAGGAGCATCCCGGCGCGCTTCGGGGTCGAGGGCGCGACCCGCGCCGTGACGGTCCTCTACGCGGTCGCCACGCTGGCGCTGACGGGCGTGGGGCTCGCCACGGCCCTCGACCCCGCCTGGCCGCACCGCGCCCTGGGCTGGCCGTACTGGCTGGCGGTGGCGGCGGTGGCCGCGTTCCTCGCCCGGCAGGTGCGGGCCCTGCGCCGCTACCGCGACGCGCGCGCCCTCGAGGCCTTCAACGTGAACCTCGCCCTCGGACCGCTCGTCCTCCTCGGCACGGTCCTGGGCCTCGTCTGGCGCTGAAGGGGCGCTCGCTGGGTCGGTCCGGCGGTGCGCGGCCGGGCCCCGACCTCTGAAGCGAGTCTGAAGGCGCGGGTGTTGGGGGCGCCAGCGGCGCGCACGCGCGCTTGGTACCGTGGTGACATGGCCAGGTACCCCGACCAGAGCCGTGACCGCGCCGGCGGGGAGGAGCTCCCCGTGCTGCCGCTCGACGTCGTCGTCTTCCCGGGCATGACCGTGCCCGTGACGGCGACCGAGGAGCGCTACAAGCGGCTGGTGCGCCTGGCCTTGGCCCAGGAGGGCGAGCCCAAGCGCGTGATCACGGTGCTGGCGCCGCCGTCGGCGCCGATACGCGACATGCCGGAGCACCTCGAGCGCTACGGCACCTTGGCTCACCTGCTCAGCGTCGAGGAGACCGAGGAGGGCTACGAGCTCGTGCTCCACGGCCAGGAGCGCTGCGAGGTCGTCGTGTCGCGCACCGAGGACGTGCCCGACGGCGCGGGCGAGACGAGGCCGCTGCACTTCGCCGAGTACCGGCCCGCCCCCGTCGTGCGCGGCGACCCGAACGCCGAGGCCGTGGCGGCCTGGGACGCGATCGACACCTTCCGCGCCTACGCCGGGGCGCTCTACAAGGGCGACCCCGACATCGACTCGCACCTCCCCGAGGACCCGCTCTACCAGGCCTCGTTCGTGTGCGCGAACATCAGGGTCCCGGCGGTGAACAAGCAGCCCCTGCTCGAGGCGCCCACGCTCACGGAGCGCTTCGACCTCGCCCGCGCGCTGATGCTCGAGCGCCTGAAGAGGCGCGAGCAGCGCGGCCGCCGCCAGCGCGCTTGACGGCGGAGGCGGCGGACGCCGCGCGGCGCGAGCTGCTCACCTTCAGCTGGGCCAGGCTCCCGTTCGTCACCGTGGGCGTCCCCGGCACCGGCGGCCAGGTCCGCACGGTGCCGGAGGACTTCGTCGTCGAGGAGCTGCCGCTCTACCTGCCCGAGGGACAGGGCTCGCACCTCTACCTGCGCGTCGAGAAGCGCGGGCTCACGACCCGGGACCTGGTGATGGCCCTGGTCGGCGCCGGCGTCGAGGAGACGGCCGTGGGCGTCGCCGGCCTGAAGGACAAGCACGCGCTCACGACCCAGTGGCTGAGCCTGCCCAAGCGCCACGAGGACGCCGTCGCCGCCCTCGAGGCGCTGCCCGGCGTGCGCGTGCTGGAGCGCTCGTACCACCGCAACAAGCTGGGCCTGGGGCACCTCCGCGGCAACAGGTTCACCGTCACCGTGCGCGGCGTGGGGGAGGGCGCGGCCGCGGCCGCCGAGGCGGCGCTCGCCGAGCTCGCCCGCCGCGGCGCGCCGAACTGGTTCGGCCCGCAGCGCTTCGGCCGCTTCGGGGCGAACGCCTACGACGGCTGGCGGGTCCTGCGCGGCGAGAGCGTGCCGGGCGGCCACCGCCTGCGCCGCTTCTTCGTCTCGGCGCTGCAGTCGCTGGTGTTCAACGAGGTGCTGGCCGAGCGGGTCAGGCTGGGTCTCTACGAGACCGTGATCGCCGGCGACTGGGCCAGGAAGCACGACACCGGCGGCACGTTCCTGGTGGAGGACCCCGAGGCCGAGGCGCCGCGCGCCGCGCGGCTGGAGGTCAGCGCGACCGTCCCGCTCTACGGCCGCAAGGTCAAGCCCTCGCCGGCGCGGGCGGGGGAGATCGAGGCCGCGGTGATGGCGCGGCTCGACCTGCGCTGGTCCGACTTCGCCTCGCGCCGCGGCGACAGGCGGCTGACGCGCATCATCGTCTCCGAACCGTCGGTGAGCGCCGCCGACGGCGCGGTGACGCTGCGCTTCACGCTGCCGAAGGGCTCCTACGCGACGTCCGTGCTGCGTGAGGTCATGAAGGTCGACGTCGACGAGCCGTCCACGCCAGCGGAGCCCGAGGACGGCTGAGCGGCCCGCCGCGCGCGGGGGACCGCGCCGACTCCCGGGCCGGGGCCAGGCGCCGCCACGCGAGCTCCGCGAGGAAGGCGGCGACCGCCGCCGCCAGCAGCGGCTGCCACAGCGAGCGCCCGGCGCCCGCCAGCTCGGGCGCGTAGGCGTCGCCGACCACGACCTCGCCGCCGGTGCGCCGCGCCACGGCGGCGAGCAGCGCCGCGCCGTCGACCTCGGCGAACTCCGGGTCAGGGCCCGCCACCGTCGCGCGGGCCACGAGCTCGGACCCCCGCGAGACGACGACGTCCTGGCCCCCGCCCGGCGTCCACGGCAGCCGGCCCAGGTAGCGGCCGGGCCCGACCTGCTCGAGCGCGACGGAGCGCCCACCGTAGCGCGCCACGAGGCGCTCGCCGTTCACGTACTCGCCGCCGCGCACGGCGTCGACGACGACCTCGAGCTCGTTGCCGTCGCGCCGGGCGGTGGCGTCGTAGCCGGGCGGCACCGCCTGCAGCCAGCGGCCGAGCGTGCCCAGGGCCCCCGGCAGGCCCGGCCACGAGGCGAGGCCGCCGGCCCAGCCGTTGAGGTCCGTCGTCAGCGCGGCCGTGCGCCCGAGCCCGGCGCGCCGCACCGCCAGGATCGGCTCGCCCTCGCGGCCGCCAAGCAGCTCCTGGGCGTCGGACCTGAGGCTCGTGGCGACGTAGGCGTCGACCGGGGGCAGCGCCGCGGGGAAGTCGTAGAGCTGGTTCGGCCGGCCGCGCGGCACCGTCGGCTCGTCGACGAGGAGCGCCCGCGTGGCCGTGAGGGCCTCGTTGGTGAAGATCCGCGGCAGCGTGCCCACGTCCAGCGCGGCGTAGTAGCGCCCGCCGCCGGCCTCGGCGATCGCCCGCAGGCGCTCGAAGTCGGCCTCGGCGCCGATCGCGATCGCCGAGGTCGTGATGCCCTCCTCCAGCGCGGCGGCCGCCAGGGCGGCGAAGTCGGGCGCCTCCTGCTGCGCGCCGAACGGCCCGCTGCCGTCGTAGAGCCGGCCGTCGGAGAGCACGATCACGTGCTTCACCGCGGCCTCGGTGTCCCTCAGGGCCTCGATCGCCATCTCGTAGGCCGGCCCCAGCACCGTCCCGCCGCCGGTGCCGATGTTCAGGATCCCCTGCAGCATCTCGCGCTTGCCGCGCTCGGTCGCCGGGCGGAGCTCGAAGACCCAGCGCGTGCTCGCCTCGTCGGAGAAGGCGATGAGCCCGAGGAGGTCCTCCTGGTAGGCGAGCTCGACGACCTGGATCGCCCCCTCCTTGGCCAGCTCGATCTTCGAGGGCGAGCCCGTCGCCATCGACTGCGAGCGGTCGATCACCATCACCAGCGCCACCAGAGGCAGCGTCACCTCGGTGCGGAGGTCGGTCGTGACGGGGAGGACGTCCTCGACCGGCGTGCGGTACCAGCCGCCGAAGCCGAAGCTCTCGGGGCCGCCCGTCATCAGGAGCCCGCCGCCGGTCTGGACGAACGAGGCCAGTAGGTCGAGCTGCCCCGGGGTGAACTCGAGCGCCCCGGCCCGCAGCACCACGGCGCTGTAGTTGAGCGGGGAGGTCACGTCGGCGGGCGTCCCCTCGACGACCTCGATGCCCTGCGCGCGCAGGAGGGCGGCCATCGCCGGGTCGCCCACGACGAGCACCGGCGGGCGGCTCCTGAGGGCGAGCTCGCGGGTGAGGCTCGTCGCGCCCGCGGGCCTGTCGGCCTGGAGGTGCACGGTCACGGACATCGCCGTGCCGCCCTCGGCCGCGAAGGTGAACGGCACGGCCGTGTGGCCGGGCTCCACCGCCACCTCGCGCGTGGCGAGGGGCGCCCCGCCGGCCTCGGCCGTGACGCGCACGGTCGCGGGCACGTCCGACCTGACGACCGCCACCGCCTCGACCGTCTGCCCCGGCGCCGCCTGCGTCGGCAGTATCAGCTCGGCCAGGCCCGTGCCCGGCCGGGTCGGCACGTGCGCGACGTCGACGGGGACGGGGGGGAGGGAGGCGAGCAGCGGCCCCTCGGGCACGACGCCGTCGGAGGCGAGGAGCACGCGCCCGGCGCCGCCGGCGGCGGCGACCTGGAGGGCGCGGGCGAGGTCGGTGCTGGCGGTGGCGACGAAGGGGGGCACCGCGGCCGGCAGGGAGTCGACGTGCACGGCCTCGGCGGCGGCGAGCACCACCGTACCGGGCTCGGGCAGGCCGGCGAGGAGCTCGGCGGCGCGCCTCAGGGCGGCGTCCCCCACGCTGTCGGACACGTCGACGACGACGGCCAGCGACCGGCGGCCGCCCGGCACCACCGGCCCCGCCAGCGCCAGGGCCGCCAGGGCGATCCCCAGGGCGCGGAGGTAGGCCCCCGCGTCGCGGGGCCCGCGCAGCAGCGGCACGGCGCCGAGCGCCAGCGCCAGCAGCCACCACGGCTGCCGCAGCTCGGCGCCCAGGGCCCAGGCGGCCTCCGACACGCTCGGATGCTATCAGCCCGGGGTTGGTACTATGCGTCAGATGGCCGCCTCAGCCTCATACGTGCTCATCGCGTCGGGGAGCCAGGACAGGGGCCGGGCGTTGAGCGAGGCCCTGTCGGGGCTGGGCGTCCAGGGGCGCGTCATCGACGACGTGGAGCGCCTGCTCTACGTCACCCGTACCCCCGCCACGCAGACCGGCGACGGGACGGCGGGCGGCGTGCCCGAGGCCGTCGTGCTCGAGCACGCGCTGGCCACGCGGATGCCAGAGGGGCTCGACCTGGTCCAGCTCCTGCGCAGCCGCCAGCACCTGCCGCACGCCCCGCTCGTCTACCTGGGCCCGCGCGACGCCGACGTCGAGGCGCGGGTCGTGCGCGCGGGCGCCGACGTCTACGTCACGCTCCCGACGAAGCCCGAGGTCGTGCGCGCCTACGTCGAGCAGCTCCTGTCGCGCCGCCGCGCCGAGCGCGACCTGCGCGAGGCGCTCGACAGGGCCCGGCGCTTCGAGCAGGCGCTGAAGGAGAGCGAGCGGGTCAAGGACGACCTCATCCACATGCTCGTCCACGACCTCAAGAGCCCCATCTCGAGCGTGATGGGCCTCCTCGACCACAGCATCGAGATGATGCGCAGCGGCGACACGCACGGCGTCGAGGAGCTCCTCAGCCTGGCGCGCAGCGAGTCGCAGCACCTCCTCAACCTGGCGGCGAACATCCTCGACGTCAGGCGGATGAAGGAGGGGCAGATGCCGTACTCGCCGGCGGTGATCCCCAGCCTCACCGAGCTGGCCAAGGAGGCGCTCGCCGACGTCGCCGGCGGCCCCAAGGACCGCAACTTCGGCTTCCTGGTGCGGCCCGAGGCCGAGAGGATATACGGCGACCCGAAGCTGCTGCGGCGCGTGCTGGCGAACCTGATGGCCAACGCGATCAAGCACACCCGCCGGGGCGGCTACATCGACTTCAGGGCCTGGCGGCAGGACGGGGACTTCGTGCTCAGCGTGCGCGACGACGGCGAGGGCATCCCCGAGGCCGACCAGAAGCGCATCTTCAACGCCTTCGAGCAGTCGCGCCACACCGTCCACGACCGCTACGACACGGGCATGGGGCTGACGTTCTGCAAGCTCGCCGTCGAGAAGCACGGCGGGAAGATCTGGGTCGAGTCGAAGGTCGGCCGCGGCAGCACGTTCTACTTCACGCTCCCCGACAGGGTGCCACAGGAGGTCGACGCCGTGGCGGGACCCGGCTGAGCGTGCAGGCGCCCGGCTGGGAGCTCGAGCGCCGGCTGTGGGCGCGCGGGCTCGTCGCGGTGGCCGGTGTCGACGAGGCGGGGCGCGGGGCGCTGGCAGGACCGGTCGCGGCGGCGGCGGTGCTGCTCCAGCCCGGGCGCGACTACCCCTACCGCGACTCGAAGACGCTGACGCGCGAGGAGCGGGCCCGCCTCGCCGCCCGCCTCCGGCGCGAGGCCGTCGCCTGCGCCGTGGCCTTCGCTTCTGCCGCCGAGGTCGACGCCCTCAACGTCCTCGGCGCCACGAAGCTGGCCGCGCGGCGGGCGGTGGCGGCGCTGGCCGACCGGGTCGACGGCCTCGTCACCGACTACCTCGAGCTCGGCACCGGGAGGGTGGAGCTGGCCGTGCCGCGCGCCGACGCGACCTCCTACCAGGTCGCGGCCGCCAGCGTCCTGGCCAAGCACGAGCGGGACGCCTACCTCGAGCGCCTGGAGGACGAGTTCCCGGGCTACGGCTTCGCGCGCCACGCCGGCTACGGCGTGCCCGAGCACCTGCGGGCCCTGCGCCGGCTGGGCCCCTGCCCCCACCACCGCCGCAGCTTCGCGCCGGTGGCGGCCGTCTGCCTCTTCGGGGCGGACGGGTCCTAGGGCCGCTCGGGTACTATCGCCGCATGCCCGAGTGCATAGGGGTCCGTTTCGACAACGGGCCCAAGGTCCACTACGTGGAGTCCCCGCCCACGCCGCCGCCGATCGGCGCCACCTGCGTCGTCTCGACGCGGCGCGGGCTCGAGGTCGCGAAGGTCCGCACGGGCGTGCGCGAGGTCGAGCGCCCCGCGGGCCACTACGTCCGCGAGGCGCAGCCGGACGACCTGGAGCGCTACGAGGAGCTGAAGGCCAAGGCCGAGGACCTCAAGTGGCTCCTCAAGGCCCGCGCCCGCCAGGTGAACGCCGACATGAAGGTCGTCGCCCTCGAGTTCACGATCGACGAGTCGCTGCTCGTCGTCTCGTACTCGAGCGAGGGCCAGCCGCCCCTGCGCGTGCTCGCCCAGGAGCTCACCCACCGCACGCCGGCGCGCGTCGAGTTCGTCAACGTCGGCCCGCGCGACCAGGCGCGGATGCTCGGCACGCTGGGCGTGTGCGGCGACGGCTCGTGCAGCTCGACCTGGCTGCAGAGCTTCAGCTCGGTGAGCATCAGGATGGCGCGCGACCAGCAGCTCCCGCTGAACCCCGAGAAGATCTCGGGTCCCTGCGGGCGGCTGATGTGCTGCCTGCAGTACGAGCACGAGATGTACCGCGAGCTCCTCAAGGGCATGCCGCGCAAGGGCAGCCGCGGCTGCCACGAGGCCAGCGGCACCTGCGGCCGCATCGTGAAGCTGAACCCGATCCAGGGCACGGTCGAGATCAAGACCGAGGAGGGCACCGTGCACGAGTACCCGGCCGCGGAGGTGACGCGGCCGCGCTGACCTAGCCGGCGAGGCCGCGCACCGTCGGCCCGCCGCGCCCCGCCCGCAGGATGGCGCGCAGCCGCAGCGCCAGGGCGGCGGCGGCGAGGCCGGCGTGGGCGTAGGCCCCCAGGGCCTCCTCGTAGGCGTCGAGCAGCTCGAGGGCGGCGGCGTACGTCCCCGGCGGCCGGTCCCTCAGCAGCTCGCGCAGCCAGCCCGCCGGGCCGGGCTCGGCGCCGGCGTCGTGCGCCGCCGCCACGGCCTTGGCCAGGTCCTCGGCGCCCTCGAGCGCGTCCAGCATGTCCCCCTCGACGCTGGCCAGGAACGCCTCCGCCGCGGCGCGCGCCTCCGCGGTGGCGGCGGCGTGCTCGCGGGCGCGCTCGAGCACGCCCGGCTGGCCGAGGCGCACGCCCGGGTGGTCCGCCATGTCGGGCGCGTCCACGGGCACGGCCCCGAAGCGCACGTTCAGCGCGCGCGAGGCCACCGTGGGCAGCAGCGCCTCCGGTCCCGGGGCCACGAGGACCACGAAGGCGTGGGAGGGCGGCTCCTCGAGCGTCTTAAGGAACGCGTTCGCGGCGTGCACGTTCAGCGTGTGCGCGTCGTCGATCACGCCCACGCGGTAGCGGCCGTGGGGCCGGGCCGCCAGCCACGGGCCCAGCGGCTCGGGGTCGGAGCCTGGCTCGTCGCGCGGCACCAGCCTGTCGATGCCGATCTCGCCGCGCAGCTTCGCTCGGCCCGTCTTCGACGTCGCGGCCGGGGCGACCTCCTTGTAGTCGAGGGAGCAGCCGGCCAGGGCGGCCGAGCACGAGGCGCACTCGCCGCACGGACGCGCGCCCTCGGGAGCCAGGCAGTTCAGGTAGGCGCACAGCCACCTGGCGGCGCGGCGCCTGCCGACGCCCTCGGGCCCGGAGAACAGCAGCGTGCGCTGGCCGGCGCCGCGACGTAGGCCCTCCTCGAGGCGGCGGAGCACCTCCTCCTGGCCCCAGGCGCCGGCGAAGCTCACCGTCCGACCGCCAGCCGCGCCGCCAGCACCTCGGGGTAGCCGGCCGCCCGCACGGCGGACTGCACCGCCATCACGTCGAACTCGACGCGGTGGAAGTCGATCGTCATCGTGGGCACGTCGAACAGAGCGTAGGCCGCGAGCGGCACCTGGTCGCGCGGCTGCCCGACGGCGCCCGGGTTCGCGATGACGCGCGCCAGCGGCGGCACCCTGTAGCTGGCGCGCTCCTCGCGAAATGTGATGGTACGCCACAATTCCTGCTTGCCGTTGCGGGCCTGGGCGTAGACGCGCGGGTGGTGGGTGTGGCCCACGAACAGCAGCCGCGTGCTCATCAGCGGCACGTTGGCCTGCGCGCTGGAGAGGGTCGAGAGGTACTCCCACTGGCGCGTCAGGGCGCCGTGGGCCGCCTCCCAGGTGTGGTCGACGTGTCGCGGCTTGAACGTCCGGAGGAAGTCGACGCTGGCGGGGGAGAGCTGCTCGGCGTGCCGCTCCAGCACCTCGAACACCACGCTGGCGTCGCCGCGTCCGCGCTCGCCGTCGACGATGTCGAGGAGCGCGGCGTCGTGGTTGCCGAGGATCCTCACCGCGGGCTTCAGCTCGGCGAGGCGCTGCACCACCTCCTCGGCGTGCGGGTAGTACCCGACGGCGTCGCCGAGGAACATCACCTCGTCGTAGCCGCGCTGCTTGGCGTGCAGCAGGACCGCGTCGAGAGCCGGCAGGTTCGCGTGGACGTCGCTCAGGACGAGGTAACGCATCCAGGGACGAGGATACCAGCAGCCCCCGGCAGGCCCGCCGGAGGTGCCGTCGGGGTGTAGATATACTGGCGCCGATGGGCCCGCCTGCGCATGGTCGCCACGCCGGGCTGCTGCGCGCGGCGCTGGCGGTGGCGGCCCTGCTCGCCTCCACCGCCTGGGCGCAGGTCTCGGTGCCGACCTTCGGCACGCGCGGCGACGTCGACGAGGCCGTCCTCAGCGCCTTCATGGCCGCCTTCCGCTCGGCCGTCGGGGCCGCGACGGGCCTCGAGGTGCGGGCCGGCGAGCGGATCACGCCGGGCATCGCCGGCAGCCTCGACCCCGAGCTCACGATGCTGATCGCCGAGATCGACGCGTCGCGCTACGCGGTCAGCGGCGAGGTCGCGCGCGTCAGCGACGGCGGCGGCCACGAGTACACGGTGAACCTGATCGTCGTCGACTCGCAGGTGGAGCGCGCCACCGACGTGATCAGCGCCGCGCTCGACCCGGCGGCGGCCGCGAGCGCGGCCGGCGACCTGGCCGCCGTCGTCGCCGAGTTCACCACCGCGGTGCTCGAGCTGCCGCAGGGCGACGCCGGCCTGTTCGTCTCCAGCGAGCCGGGCGACGCCCAGGTGTTCGTCGACGGCGTGTCGATAGGACGCACCGGCCAGCTCGACGTGGCGATGCTCAGGCCGGGCCGCTACCAGGTCGAGCTGCGCAAGGAGGGCTTCCTGCCCGAGGTGCGCATGGTCGAGCTCAGGAGCGGCGACACGAGCTTCCTGCACGTCATCCTCACGGCGATCTCGGGCGGCAGCGTGCAGGTCACGAGCCACCCCTCGGCGCGGGTGTCGATCGACGGGGTCGCGGCGGGCCGCACCCCGGCGACGGTGCCGGTGCTGCCGGGGATCCACACCGTCACGCTCGAGCGCGACGGCTTCCTGCCCGAGACCGTCTACGCCAACGTCCGCAACTACCGCGTCACGCGCGTCGAGGTGACGCTCAAGCCGGCAGCGCCGCTGGTGGTGTTCTGGGACGAGCGGCGGGAGGTGCTCGTCTACGTCGACGGGCGGCTCCAGCCGGGCGGCCACGCTGAGGGCATCCAGCCCGGCCTGCGCGAGTTCCAGCTCGTGCGGGGAGGCGAGGTCAGGCGCTACCTGAGGGCGGTGCCCGAGAGGGGAGTGCTGCGGCTCGACCTGACCACGGGCGACCTCGTCCCCTACGAGCCCCCGCGCTGAGGCGCCGCCGGGGCCCTGGCGCCGTCGCGCCCCGGCCTCAGCGCCCGAGCCGCCAGGTAAGGCCCAGGCGGGCGGCGAGCGCGTCCGGCGCCGTCGGGTGCAGCGCCCCGCCGGCCACCTCCAGGCGCGCCGAGGGCCCGCCCACGGGCAGCTCCAGCGACGCCGCGCCGCGCAGGGGCCGCACGTCGCGGCGGTACGGCTCGTAGGCCGCCGTCAGCGCCGCCCTGCCCCCGCCCCCCAGCGACTCGGCCAGGCTGACCGTGAGCCCCGGCATGACCCCGCCCTCGCCGTAGCCGAGCCACGCCGCGGCCTCCCAGTCGGGCGCCCGGCCGCGGGTCAGCACGAGCGCCGCGCCCAAGGCGGCGTGGTCGCCCGGCCCCGGTAGCGCCGCGAGGCCGAGCCTCGCCTGCAGCTCGTCCTCGCCCAGGGCCCTCAGGAGGCGCAGCGTCGCGCCGGCGGTGACCGCCGCGCCCGCGGGCGCCAGGTGCAGCGCGGGGGCGACGTCGAGGATCACCTGCCTGTCGAGCCTGAACGTGCCGCCGGCCGCGACGGAGAGCCGCGGCCCGCCCAGGAGGGGGGCGTCGCCGGCCGCCGCCAGCGGGTCGAAGCGCTCGTCGTCGTCGCCGGCCGCCGCGACCGCCAGGCGCGCCGCCACGCTGGCCACGACCCCGCGCGCGCCCAGCCTGGCGCGCGCCACGGGGCCCCGGCGCAGCTCGCCCGAGAGCTCGAAGACCACGTTGCCCAGGGGCCCGAAGGTCTCGGCCGCGCTCAGCGCCAGGCCCACGCCGCTGGTGGCCAGCTCGAGGTCCACGGTCGCGGCCTCGACCCTGACGCCGCGCCAGGCCACGCCGAACGCCGGCCCGGCGCACGCCCCGGGAGCGGCGGCGAGGCAGCCCGACCCCTCCACGGAGAACGTCTGGGCGCCGGCCGCGCCGAGCGCCAGGCAGGCGGTGGCCAGGAGGAGGCGGAGGTCCCGTCTCATCCGGGAGAGACTACCCCGCCGCGTTAGGATGGCTCGCCATGAAGGTCCTGGGCCACCTGACCGTCCAACCGCGCCTGCCCGCACGCATCGCCAGGCTGGCCGACCTCCCCTACGACCTGTACTGGACGTGGAAGCCGGAGGCCCGCCGGCTCTTCCGCGACCTCCACCCCGAGGCCTGGGAGCGCTCGAACCACGACCCCGTCGTCGTGCTGCGCGAGGTCGACCAGGCGCGGCTCGAGGAGGTCGCCCGCGACCCCACCTACCTCGAGGCCTACGACCGCCTGATCGCCCGCTGGGACGCCTACCGCGCCCGCGACACGTGGTTCCGGCAGGCGGCGGCGGGGAGCGGGGTGGAGGAGCCCCGCTTCGCGTACTTCTGCGCCGAGTACGGCTGGCACGAGTCCCTGGCCCTCTACTCCGGCGGCCTCGGCGTGCTCGCCGGCGACCACACGAAGGCGGCCTCCGACCTGGGCGTGCCGCTCACGGCCGTGGGGCTCTACTACCCGGAGGGGTACTTCCACCAGCGCGTCGCCGACGACGGCAGCCAGGAGGCCGTCTACGTGCGCGTGCCGCCGGAGGACACGCCCTTCACCCCCGTGCTCGACGCGCGGGGCGAGCGCGCCTTCGTGACGGTGAGGGTCTTCGGCCGCGACGTCAGGGTGCAGGCGTGGCGCTGCCGCATCGGCCTCGTCGAGGCGCTGCTGCTGGACACGGACGTGGAGGGCAACGACGACGAGGCGAGGCGCCTGTGCGCCCGGCTCTACGGCGGCGACCAGCGCACCCGCATCGGCCAGGAGGTCGTGCTGGGGGTCGGCGGCGTCCGCATGCTGCGCGCCGTCGGCGTGAGGCCGACCTGCTGGCACATGAACGAGGGCCACAGCGCGTTCATGGCGCTGGAGCGCTGCCGCGAGCTGGTGCAGGAGGGCCGCACCTTCGCCGAGGCGCGCGAGGTCGTCGCGGCCAGCACGGTCTTCACCGTCCACACGCCCGTCGCCGCGGGCAACGACGCGTTCCCGTTCGAGCTGGCGCGCGAGTGCTTCGCCGGCTACTGGGAGGAGCTGGGCCTGACGGCGAAGGAGTTCGAGGACCTGGCGCGGGCCGACCACGGCTGGGGCGAGACGTTCAGCATGACGGCGCTGGCCCTGCGCTTCTCCTCGGAGCGCAACGGCGTCGCGGCGCTGCACGGAGAGACCAGCCGGCGCATCTGGGCCAGCCTGTGGCCGGACGTGCCCGTCGACGAGGTGCCGATCACGCACGTGACGAACGGCGTCCACCTGCGCACGTGGATGGCGCCGGCCGTTCAGGACCTGGTCACCGAGGTGCTGGGCGAGGGCTGGCTCGACGAGGCGGACGACGTCGAGAGGTGGCGGGCGTTCCGCGACGTCGACCCCGCGCGGCTGTGGGAGGTCAGGCGGGCGCTCAAGCGGCAGAGCCTGCGCTTCCTCAGGCGCCGCCTGGCGCGGCAGCTCCTGCGCCACGAGGCCAGCGCCGCGGCGCTCAGGGGCTCCGAGACGCTCTTCGACCCCGACGTCCTCACGATTGGCTTCGCGCGCCGCTTCGCCGCCTACAAGCGCGCCACGCTGGTCTTCCGCGACCTGGACAGGCTGCACCGCATCCTCGCCGACCCGGACAGGCCGGTGCAGCTCGTGTTCGCGGGCAAGGCGCACCCCGCCGACCAGCAGGGCCAGGGCCTGATCGCCCACATCCACCGCCTCTCGCACGACCCGCGCTTCGCCGGGCGCGTGCTGTTCGTCGAGGACTACGACATGGCCGTCGGCCGGGCGCTGACCCGCGGCGTCGACGTGTGGCTCAACAACCCGCGCCGGCCGCTCGAGGCCTCGGGCACCAGCGGGCAGAAGGCGGCGCTCAACGGCGTGCTGAACCTCTCGGTGCTCGACGGCTGGTGGCCCGAGGGCTTCGAGGGCGACAACGGCTGGGCCGTGGGCGGCGGGCGCGTCTACCACGACGAGGAGCGCGGCGACGCCGCCGACGCCGACTCGCTCTACGCCCTGCTGGAGCAGGAGGTCGTGCCCCTCTACTACCAGCGCGACGAGGCGGGCCTGCCCGTGGAGTGGCTGCGGCGCAGCGCCGCGGCGATCGCCAGCGTGGCGCCGCGCTTCAACGCCGGCCGCATGGTCAGGGAGTACGTCACGCGCTTCTACCTCCCCGCCAGCGCGCGCGGGCAGCGGCTCCTCCGCGGCGACGCGGCCAGGCGCCTGGCCGCGTGGCGCGAGCGCGTGCGGCGTACGTGGCGCGACGTCGTCGTCGAGGCGCGGCTCGAGTCGCCCGACGTCGCGCGGGCAGGCGAGCCGGTCGTCGTCACCGCGGTCGTCACGGCGCCCGGCTGGTCGGCCGACGAGCTCGCCGTCGAGGTCGTCTACAGCCGCGCCGCCGACGCCCTGCAGCACCGCCTGCGCACGGTGGCGATGTCCGCGGCGTCCGAGCGCGGCGGCGCGCTCGTCTACCGCGCCGAGTTCGTGCCGGAGCTCTCGGGCCGCCTCGCCTACGGCGTGCGCGTCAGGCCCGTGAACGACATGCTGGCGCACCCCCAGGACGCGCAGGCAGTGACCTGGGCGGGTTAGTGTCTTGCCCATGGCTGTGAGCAGGGAAGAGGCTCTCAGGCTCATGGAGGAGTGGACCCAGAGCGAGAGCCTGCGCAAGCACATGCTCGCGGTGGAGGCCGCGGTCGTGGCCTACGCGCGCAAGCTGGGCGGCGACGAGGAGACGTGGGCGGTGGCGGCGCTGCTGCACGACTTCGACTACGAGCGCCACCCCATCGCCGACGACAGGCAGCAGGGCCACCCGTTCGTCGGGGTCGCCCACCTGCGCGAGCTCGGCTACCCCCAGGAGGTGCTCGACGCGATCCTCGGCCACGCCGACTTCTCCGGCGTGCCCCGCGAGAGCCTCCTGGCGAAGGTCCTCTACGCCTGCGACGAGATCACCGGGCTGATCACCGCCGCGGTGCTGGTGCGCCCCGACAAGGACATCAGGAACCTCGAGCTCGACAGCGTGAAGCGGAAGTTCAAGGACAAGGCGTTCGCGCGCGGCGTGAACCGCGACGACGTCAGGCGCGGCGCCGAGGAGCTCGGCGTCGACCTGTGGGAGCACGTAGGGTTCGTCCTCGAGGCGATGAAGGCGAACGCCGAGGCGCTGGGGCTCGACGGCCGCCTAGCGGCGGCCTGAAGGCTCAGGGACGCCAGGCGGCCACCACGCGCCCCCGCACCGCCGCCGCGGGCAGGGGGCCGTAGTCGCGCGAGTCGCGCGAGGCCAGCGGCCGCCTGTCGTCGCCGAGCAGCCACAGCTCGCCGGGTCCCAGCGCGGTGGCCGGCACGGCGGACACGCCCTCGCGGCCCGGCTGCGGGGCGGGCACGGCCTCGCCGTCGACGTAGAGGGTGCCGCCCGCCATCGCCACGGTCGCTGGGCCCACCGCCGCGATGCGCTTCAGCGACAGGCCGCCGCCGGGCGGGGCCACGACGACCACGTCGCCTCGCACGTAGCCGCGCCCGGGGAAGGCGAGGGCGTGGAGCGGCGGCCTCACGACGAGCACGAGCGCGCCGTCCGGGTAGGCGGGCGCCATGCTGCCGCCCGTGACGCGCATCAGCGTCAGGCCCTGCGTCGCCAGGAGCCCGCCCAGGGCTAGGCCCAGGGCGAGCCAGAGCCAGGCGCGGCGCCCCGCGCGCCGCGCCGACCCCGCGGCGGCCCTCAAGCCCCGCCGCGGGCCTCGACGAGCTCCTCGACGCGCGCGCCGAACGCCACGACGTTCTCCCAGCCGCCGCGGGCCTCGAGCGCGGCCTCGGCCGCGGCCTCGCCGATCGCCACGATGTCGTCGATGTCCTTGAACGACTCGATGCGGTACTGGGGCATCAGCATGCGGATGCGCAGGTCGGGGGCGTGGAGGCTCGCCTGGATGTCGACGAGTATCGACTGCATGATGTCGCTGGCGCGCAGGAGCATCTGGATCATCGGGTTGCGGCGCTCGAGCCTCACCGTCGCGACCATCCGCTCCCACCAGTTCCCCTCTTCGTCGGGCGTGCGGTAGACGGAGTGCCGGGGCGGCGTCACGTCGGACGCGACGGTGCGGTTGGCCCCCAGCAGCGTCGCGGCGGCGACCGGCAGGTTGTTCACGATCCCGCCGTCGGCGAGCGTCCTGCCGCCGAGCTGTATCGGCTCGATCGCGCCGGGGAAGCTCGACGAGGCGCGCACCGCGCGCACCAGGTCGCCCTCGTGGATCACGACGGCCTCACCGGTCTCGATGTCGGTGGTGGTGACCGCCAGGGGCACCGGCAGCTCCTCGAACGTGGGCGGCAGCAGCTCGGCGAGGAACGCCTCCAGCTTGGCGCCCTTGATCAGCCCCACCTGGAGCGAGATGTCGACGACGTCGCGCCAGCTCACGGCCCTGGCGACCTCGTGGATCTCGTCGGCGCTGCGCCCGGCGGCGTGGAGCGCGCCGATGATCGCGCCCATCGAGGTGCCGGCCACGACGTCGAAGCGGGCGCCCACGCGCTCCAGGACGCGCAGCACCCCGATGTGGGCGAAGGCCCGGGCCCCGCCCCCGGAGAGGACGAGGCCCAGGCGACAGGGTCCTTCGGGTCGCTCCATCGCGGCCGAAGCTAGCACGGGCTCCGGCGCCTCGGGCCGACGCCCGCGCGGCGTCACGGGCGCCCCCGTCAGTTCGACGGCGGCACGACGCGCAGCGTCACCTCGACCTGGCGCTCCTGGCCGTCGCGCCAGACGGTGAGGCTGACCGTGTCGCCCTCGCCCAGCTCGAGCACGCGGGCCTGGAGGTCCTGGGCCGTCCTCACGGGACGTCCGTCGATCGCGGTGATCACGTCGCCGCCAGCGGGGTACTGCTGCTGGCCGATCACCGCGGTGAACGTGGCGCCCACGATGCCGGCCTCCTCGGCGGGGCCGCCGGGCTCGACTGCGACGACGACCACGCCCTCGTCGGGCAGGCGCAGCGCCTGGCGGGCCTCGTCCGGGTAGCGGGAGACCTCGACGACCTGGATGCCGATGCGCGCCCTGTCGCCGATCGTCTGGCTGGCGGCGTAGAAGCCCACGAGCCCGCCCTCGCGCATGGCGGGGAGCGTCTCGGCGAGCAGCGAGCTGGGCACGGCGAAGCCGATGCCGATGTTGCCGGCCCGGCCGGCGACGCTGACGCCGGGGACGATCATCGTGTTGATGCCCACGAGGCGGCCCGAGGAGTCGAGCAGCGGGCCGCCCGAGTTGCCGGGGTTGATCGCCGCGTCGGTCTGGATCATCGGGATGTCGACCCGGCCGATCGAGGTGATCTCGCGGCCGATCGCCGACACGATGCCGGTGGTGACCGTCGACTGCAGGCCGAACGGGTTGCCGATCGCGATGACCTTCTGGCCGACCTCGACCTGGTCGGAGTCCGCGAGCTCGATCGGCCTGGCGTCAGGCGGCATCGCCGACGGGTCCTCCAGCTCGAGGAGCGCCAGGTCGTAGTCGGGGTTAGCGCCCCTGACGCGGGCGCGCAGCGGCTCCGACCCGCCCGGGAACTCGACGGTGATCGTCGCGCGGTCGCGCGGCTCGATCGAGTTCTCCTGCAGGGCGGCCTGCACCACGTGGTAGTTCGTGACGATCAGCCCGCCCTCGTCGATGACGAAGCCGGAACCGCTGCTCTGCTGCACCCGCGGGACCGTCTGGCGGGGGATCATCTGCCTGAACGGCTCGGGCAGCAGGAACTGGAACTCCTCGAACGGGTTGATGACCTCGCCCCGCACCTCCACGGTGATCGCGACGACGCTGGGGCCGATGGCCCGCACGACGTCGATCGTGTTCTGCTCGTCCTGGAGGCGGGAGGCGACGGGGTCGGGCGGCTGCACGACGCCCTGGGCCGTGACGCTGCTGGACGACCAGAGGGCCGCCGCACCGAGGCCCACGGCGACGACGGTGGCGAGGGCGTACAGCCTTGTGCGGATCAAACTAGACCACTTCCCTTCGTCGTAAGCGCGGTCGTCGGTCCCGCTCCGCGGCGTTATCTCGCCGGAAGCGCACGAGAGTAGGATTAGCCCGCGCTTGCGTTAGGCTGGTAGCGTGCCCGACCTGCTCGACGAGCTCGCGGCCAACCTGCTCTGGCGCATCGGCAGGGCGTCCGACGACGGCCCCGTGACGGTGCGTGTCGGCCTCGCCTCGAGCGCGCCGCTCTTCAACGAGCTGCCGCGGCTCCGGAGCGCGACCGACGCCGAGGTCGAGGCCGCCGTCCGCGAGTCCTCCCTGCGCGTCGAGTGGGTCGGCCCGCGCCCGAAGCTGAGCGAGCGCTAGCCGTGGAGATCAGGCACGAGGTCCGCTTCGCGCTGGCGCTCGACATGTCGCCGGCGGAGGCCACCGCCTTCGCCCGCGACGTCCCGCGCACCCTCCGCCACGCCGACTTCCTGGCCGACCTCCAGGTCGTGGCCGGCGAGCAGCCTGTCGTGTCGGCGGCGATCCCCGTGTCCGCGGCGATGTTCGGCCAGCGCGAGCTGCCGTTCCGCAGCGTGCTCGTGCCGACGCCGTCCGGCGCGCGGCTCGAGGGCACGCCGCTGGAACCCGACGGTCCGGGATGGGCGCTCGTATCGGGGGAGGCGCGCGTGAGCCCGCTCGGCGCCGGTCGCTCGCGCATCGACTACGCCTTCGACATCACCGTCCACCTCCGCCTCCCGCCCGCCGAACGCTGGGGAGAGCGCGCGCTGACGCGGATGATCGAGTTCACGGCCCGGACGGTGCTGTCCCAGGTGGCCGGTGAGCTGCCGCGGGCCGTGGCGCGCGCCGCGGGTGTGGCCGCCGTCGTGGCGTAGGGGACGCGGCCGCTACTTGCCCACGCAGAAGCGCGAGAAGATGCTCGCCAGGGTCTCCTCGACGACGCCCTCGCGGCCGGTGATCGCGGCCAGGGCGGCGAGGGCGTCCTGCAGGTCCAGCGCCGCCAGCTCCTCGCCGTGCTCCAGGGCCGCGGCGACGGAGGCGCGGGCGCGCCTCAGGGCCTCGACGTGGCGCTCGTTGCCCACCCACAGCTCGGCGCCGGCGGCGTCGCCGACGAGCTGGTCGGCGAGCGTGGCGCGCAGCGCCTCGAGGCCCTCGCCGGTGACCGACGAGACGGTCACGCACGGCACGCCCTCGCGGAGGCCGAGCTCCTCGGGCGTCCAGGCGGCGGGCAGGTCGGACTTGCTGCCCACCACCACGGCGCGGGCCCTGCCGCCGGGGCCCGGCGGCGCCGGGGCGAAGCTCGTCAGCAGCGCGCGGTCCTCGTCGTCCAGAGGCCGCGAGCGGTCCACCACGAGCAGCCTCAGGTCGGCGCGCTCGGCCACCTGCTTGGCGAGCTCGACGCCGCTCGCCTCGAGGGCGTCGGCGGCGGCGCGGATGCCGGCCGTGTCGACGAGGGTCACGGGCACTCCGCCCAGCGTGAGCGGCGCCTCGAGGTAGTCGCGCGTGGTGCCCGGCACGTCGCTCACGAGCGAGCGCTGGTAGCCGAGGAGCGCGTTGAGCAGGCTCGACTTGCCGGCGTTGGGCCGGCCCAGCAGGGCCAGTCGCGCGCCCTCGCGTGTGAGCCTGCCCGCCTCGGCGGTGGCCAGCAGCTCGTCGATGCGCGCGAGCGCGCGCCTCAGCGGCTCCTCGACGCGCGCCGGCGGCACGCCCTCCTCGGGGTAGTCGAGCCCGGCCTGCAGCTCGGCGTAGGCGGCGGTGACGTCGGTCTGGACCTCGTCGACGCGCCGGCTCAGCGCGCCCGTGAGGCCGACCGCGGCGTTGCGCCGGGCCGCCTCCGTGGAGGCGTTGACGATGTCGAGCACCGCCTCGGCCTGCGCCAGGTCGAGCCGGCCGTTCAGGTAGGCGCGCAGCGTGAACTCCCCCGGGCCGGCGGCGCGGGCGCCGGCCTCGAGGCACAGCTCGAGCACGCGCCTCAGCACGGCCGGACCGCCGTGGGTCTGGATCTCCACGACGTCCTGGCCGGTGTAGGAGGCGGGCGCCCTGAAGGTCAGGAGCAGCGCCTCGTCGACGACCTCGCCGTCCTTCGCCACGCGGCCGAACAGCACCCGCCCCGCGGGCGCCTCGCTCGGGCGCGTCCCGCGCGCCGGTCGGAACACGGCGTCGGCGACGGCGTAGGCCTCGGGGCCCGAGACCCTTACGACCCCGACGGCGCCCACCCCGGGCGCCGTGGCGATGGCAGCGATCGTGTCGGAGGTCGGTGGCAGCGCCACGTCCTCACATCATCCCACGCCCGGGCGGCGGCTCGGCGGACCGGCGCGACCCGGCTGGTCGGGACGACGCCGCCCCGCTGGCTATCATCTGCGCCATGGGTCTCGTCTACGCGCTGCAGAGCGCGGCCTCGCCCGCGCTCGACCAGCTCATGCTCGCGCTCACGAACCTCGGCTCGGAGCAGGCCTACGTGGCCCTCCTCGTCGTCGCGTTCGTCGCCGTCGACGCACGGAGGGGCCGCAGCCTGGCCCTCGCCTTCCTCGCCGGGTTCTACGCGAACCTGCTGCTCAAGGCCGCGTTCGCGACGCCGCGCCCGTTCCAGATCGACCCGGGCGTCGCGCGCTCCGAGGCCGCGCTGGCCACCGCCCCGGGCAGCGGCTTCCCGTCGGGGCACGCGCAGGGGAGCGCGACGTTCTGGGGCCTCGCCGGCGCGTACGTGCGCCGCGGCTGGTTCACGGCCCTCGCCGCGGCGGTCGTGGCGCTGGTCTCGGTCTCGCGCGTCTACCTCGGCGTGCACCTGCCGGTGGACGTCGTCGGCGGGCTGGCGTTCGGCCTGGCCACCGTCGGCGCGACGCTCTACCTGCAGCGCCGCGGCTTCCGCTTCGGCCGCGGCGCCGCCGTGGCGCTGGGCGTCGCGGTCCCCTTGGCGCTGCACCTCGCCGCCCCCAGCGAGGAGTCCGGCCTGCTGCTCGGCGCCTTCGCGGCCTTCGCCGCCGGGCCGGAGCTCGTCAGGCACGACACGTCTGGGCCCGTCGCCGGCAGGGCCGCGCTCGCGGCGCTGGCGCTCGCGCTCGTGTTCGCCGCGCTCCTCGGGAGCTCTGCGCTCCTCGGAGAGGAGGTCAAGCGCAGCGCCCTGGGGTCGTTCGCGCGCTTCCTGGCGGTCGGCTGCGTCGGCACGGTGCTGGTGCCGTGGCTCGGGCGCGCCCTGCGGCTCACCCCGGCGGCCCGCCCGGCGGCCGAGGCGGCGCGGCCGGGGACGGCGGCTTGAGCGGCGCCAGGCGCGTCCGGCTGCTGCTCGAGTACGACGGCACCGGCTTCCAGGGGTGGCAGCGCCAGCCGGGCGGCGAGCGCACGGTCCAGGCCGTCGTCGAGGGGGCGTTCTCGCGGCTGCCCGGCGAGCACGGCTCCGTCATCGCGGCGGGCCGCACCGACGCTGGGGTGCACGCCCTGGCGATGGTCGCCCACGCCGACACCACCAGCGAGCTGCCCGACGAGCGCCTGCGCATGGCGCTGAACGCCCACCTGCCCCGCGACGTCGTCGTGCTGGCGCTCGCGACCACGGACCCCGGTTTCGAGGCCCAGTTCTCGTGCCGCTACCGGCGCTACCTCTACCGGATGCGGGTGGTCCGCGACGACCCCAGGCGGCTGGCGATCGACAGGCACAGGGTGCTGCCGGTGTTCCGCCGCCTGGACGTCGAGGCGATGAAGGAGGCCACCCGCCACCTCGTGGGCCGGCACGACTTCGCCGCCTTCGCCACGCAGGAGACCCGCTCCACGACCCGCGAGGTGCTCCTGTGCGAGCTGCGCGAGGCCGGCAGGGAGCTCCACCTCCACATCGCCGCCGACGGCTTCCTGCGCAACATGGTCCGCACCGTCGTCGGCACGCTGCTCTGGGTGGGCAAGGGCAAGCTCCGGCCCGACGACGTCCGGGACGTGCTCGAGAGCCGCGACAGGAGGCGCGCCGGCCACAACGTGGGGCCGCAGGGCCTCTACTTCGTCGAGGCCGGCTACGGGCCGTGGGACCCGGCGGCCTCCGAGGCCCACGTCGCCGCCCTGCTGGAGTGAGACGCCGCGCCGCGAACGTATACTCGGGCCATGGCCGCCTCTCAGCAGCGGGACGGCACGTTCGCGAGGTCGGGCACTTGGCGCCGCGCGTGAGGCCCGTGACGGCCGACGACCTGGCGGCGCTGGCGCCGCTCGACGGCGAGTACTCCGCGCGCCTCGGCCTCGAGCCCTGCGTCACGCTCGGGAGCCTGCACTACTTCGGGCGCAGCGGGCACTCGTTCGTCGCCGAGGGCGACGACGGCGCGCTGGGCTTCGCCCTGGCCCACTCGACGTGGTGGGGCGGCGACCCCGTGCTGAGGCTGGAGAGGCTCGTGGCGCCCGCCGAGGCGGCCGGCGCCCTGGCCGCGGCGGTGGTGAAGAGCGCCTACGACGCCGGGGTATACCGGCTGGTGGCCGAGCTGCCGCCGGGCGACGCCGTCGGCCGCGCCGCGCTGGAGTCCGCCGGCTTCGCGCCGCGGGAGACGGTCTCCTACGCGCGCCGCCTCGGCTCGGCAGGGAGGGCCGCATGAGCGAGACCCCGACGACGCGCGCCGTCGTGGGAGTGAGGGGCATGGACACGCCGGAGGCCCGGAAGCGCGTGCGTGCGGCGCTGGCCGCCGTCTCGGGCGTCAAGGACGTCCAGGAGGGCGACGGCGCGAAGATGGTCGTCGACTACGACCCCACCGAGGCGACCGTGATGGACCTGATCAGGGCCCTGCGGCGCATCGGGTTCCTGGCCGGGATGGAGTGAGCTGGAGGGAGCTGTGGACGCCGACGACGACGTGAAGGGCGGCCAGCGGCGGGCGCAGGGCGCCGGTCGCGCCGCGCGGGTGGCCCGCAGGGCCGGGCGTCAGGGCGACGGCGCCGACGAGCAGCGGGGCGGGCCGGCCGAGGTCGACCGCGTGCTCGTGACCGACAGGGCGCTGGCGAAGGTCGTGGGCCTCTCGGCGCACGAGGTGCCTGGCGTGGTGGGCATGGCGCCGGCCAGCCTCGGGGAGGGCATCAGGCGCATCCTCGGGGCGCGTCAGGTCGACGAGGGCGTCGTCGTCGCCAGGCACGAGCAGCCCGACGTCGCCGACGTCGACATCCACGTCGTCGTGGCGTACGGCGTGAACATCCCCGCCGTGGCCGACTCGATCCGCGAGCGGGTGCGCTACGCGGCGAAGACCTACGCCGGCGTCGAGCTCGACAAGGTCCGCGTGCACGTGGCCGGGGTCAGCCGTGCCTGAGGCCGTGCTCGAGCGGACGGCGAGCGGCCGCGTCGACGCGCGCGAGCTGTCCCACGCCTTCATCTACGCCACGCAGTGGCTCGGCGTGTTCGTGGACGAGGTCAACGCCCTGAACGTCTACCCGGTCCCCGACGGCGACACCGGCACGAACATGCACCTGACGATGCAGTCCGTGAGGCGGCAGCTCACGGAGCTGCGCAGCGTGACGATGCCGAACGTCGCGCACGCCCTGGCCTACGGCTCGCTCCTGGGCGCGCGCGGCAACTCCGGCGTGATCCTCTCGCAGGTGCTGAAGGGCTTCGCCGAGGCGGTGAGGGAGCACAGGAGCCTGGGCGGGGTCGAGGTGGCGCGGGCGCTGCGGGCCGGCTCCGACAGCGCCTACGCGGCCGTGATGCGGCCCGTCGAGGGCACGATCCTCACCGTCGTGCGCGAGGCGGCGGACGCCGCCGAGGCCGCCGCGGCGAACGGCGCCTCGGCGCTCGAGGTGCTGCGCGCCGCGCACGCCGCGGGGCAGGAGGCCCTGGCGCGCACCCCAGAGCTGCTGCCGATCCTCAAGCAGGCGAACGTCGTCGACGCCGGGGGCCTCGGCGCGCTGCGCGTGCTCGAGGGGCTGATCGCCTACTTCGAGAAGCGGGACCTGCCGCCGCCCCCGAAGGTCGAGCGGCGCGCGCAGCAGCAGTTCGAGGAGGAGGAGTTCGGCTTCTGCACCGAGTTCCTCCTGGCCGACGTCACGGTCCCGACGGCTCACATCCAGGAGGTCGTCGCGCCGTTCGGCGACTCGCTGCTCGTCGTCGGCGCCGAGGGCTTCGTGAAGGGCCACATCCACACGCACGAGCCGGAGAGGCTGCTGGCCACCGTCGGGCGCTTCGGGCGCATGGTGCGCTCGAAGGTCGAGGACATGAGCGAGCAGCACTCCGAGATCCTCGCCGACGTCGACCTCCACCAGGGCGAGGGGCTGCGCGTGGCGGCGGTCGCGGTGGCGAGCGGCTACGGCCTGACGCGCGTGCTGCGCAGCCTGGGCGTGCGCGTCGTCGGCGGCGGGCAGACCGACAACCCCTCCGTCGAGGACCTGGCCGACGCCGTGCGCAGCGTGGGCGCGGAGACGGTGATCGTCATGCCGAACAACAAGAACGTGATCATGGCCGCCGAGCGCGTGCAGGAGGTCGTGAAGGACAAGCGCGTGCTCGTGCTGCCGACGCGCACGCTGGGGCAGGGCCTGGCGGCGTCGGTCGCGTTCTCGGAGGACGGCGAGCCGGAGGACGTGTACGAGGCGATGCGCAGCGCCGCCGAGGGCACGACGACCCTGGAGGTGACGAGCGCGAGCCGCGACGCCAGGCTCGAGGGCGTCGACGTGCAGGAGGGCCAGGCGATCGGCCTCGTCGACGGCGTGCTCGAGGTGGCGGCGGAGGACCACGACGCGGCCCTCCTCGACCTCGTGATGCGCCACGGCGCCGGGCACGACGTGGCGACGCTGTTCCACAGCGCGTCCGTGCCGGCCGAGCGCGCCGCCGCGCTCGTCGAGCGCATCAACGAGGCTCTCCCCGACCTCGAGGTCGAGGTGCACCCGGGCGGGCCCGACCTCTACCCCTACCTGATGCTGCTCGAGTGACCCGGCCGGCCGGCGTCCTCCACGGAGGATGAGGGGTCAGTTAAGGTTCTCACCTTCGCGCTGAGACATCTCAACGTTCGTGCCCCTAGCGTCTGGGCAGGCAGAACGTGACGGAGGTCTCAGTCGAGGCCTCCGACCGCTCCGGCATTGGAGGCCCGATGAGACGCTACGCACTGACAGCCGCGTCCGCCCTCGCGCTGCTCGCGCTCGCCGCCTGCACCACCGGCGGACCCACCGCGCCGCAGCCGCCGGCGAACACGATCGACGTGACGGCGAACCTGAACCCCGACAGCGCGCTCGACACGGTCCCGCTGGGCGACGGCGAGTCGCAGGTCTACCGCGTCTCCGTGCCGCAGTCCGTCGTCGACGAGGGCCTCCTCTACGTCGAGCTCGACCGCGAGGTCGACCTCGAGGTCATGACGGGCGGCTACGGCACCGTGACCTTCAGCTCCTCCTCGCGCGACTACTTCGGCTCCGGCTCTCAGGGCCTCGCCTCCGCCCTCGCCCCGCAGTCGGTCGACATCCCCGTCACCTGCCGCGGCTCGTGCGTGCTCATCGAGCCCGCGAACGCCGGCGTGCTCTACGCGCGCGTCACCAACGAAGGCCCCAGCACGAACGTGAGCCTGTTCGTCTACGGCGAGCCCCACGCCGACGCGTACGAGCCGGACAACGACGCCCCCGCCGGCGCCCCGACCTTCGACCTGCTCGACAGCGGCGCGATCGAGACGGTGGGCGACGTCGACTACTGGCGCTTCGACGCGGACACCTCGGTGGTCTTCGAAGTGGTGGCGGACGGCATCCCGCTCGAGGCGGAGATCGTTGACGCGACGGGCGCCCCGGTGTTCGACAGCGGCGGGCCCTACTTCGACGGCGAGACGGTCCAGCTCTTCGCCGGCGAGTACCTGCGGGTGTGGGCGCAGGAGCCGTGGCAGGCGGCCAGCTCGGCGCGCAGCACCTACTACCTCAGCGACGTCGTGACGTTACCCTCTAGTGTCGAGGAGGCGAAGAGGAGAAGATGACCGACCAACGGGTCGCCGCCAGCGGGCGGCACGGACCGGGTCCCGACACGGTGGCGCCGCGGGCTCGCGGCGTCACCTCCGCGAAGGCCCTCGGGGCCGCCGCGCTGCTGGCCCTGCTGCTCGCCTCGTGCCTGCAGCCGCCGCCACCGCCGCCGCCGGCGGAGAGGCTTGAGTCGCGCGACAGGTTCATGCCGGCCGACGCCGTGGACCTCGCCCCCGGCGAGTGGGTCGACTACGAGCTCGTCATGGACGGGGTCAGGCCGTTCGACCTAGCCTACGTCGAGCTCGTCACCACGCAGCCGGCGGTCGTGGAGCTGCGCGACGGGACCTACTGGCGCGTGCTCGCCAGCAGCGACAGGCCCGACTACTTCGTGCGCGGCGCGCTCGCGGGCGTGGAGCAGCCGGTACCCGGCGCCGCGAGCGCGCTGGAGCCGACCACGATCACGGAGAACGTCGTCTGCGGCGGCCCCTGCGTGATCTTCGAGCCCGGCGGCGGCCGGTTCTACCTGCGGGTGGTCAACACCGGCAGCACCGGCCTCACGGCCGACCTCTTCTTCTACGGCGCGTCGTTCGCCGACTCGCACGAGCCCGAGAACGACCACAGGAGCACCGCGCCCGTCCTCGCCGACGGCGAGAGCGGCGCGCTCGAGGTGCTCGGCGACGTCGACTACTGGCTGGCGACGGCGGAGGCGAACGTGACGGTCCAGCCCGTGGCGGGCGGCATCGCTGTGCAGGCCACCGTCTACGACGACTGCGGCCTGGCCGTGGCCGGCCCGTACCCCGGCGAACAGACGTTCCGGGTCTACGCCGGGGAGGCCGTGCGGATCAGGGCGGCCCAGGACCGGGCGGCGCCGTCCGGCCGGAGCGGGTACTTCCTGCGGGTGGACCCGCCCAGCGGCCCCGCGCCGCCGCGCGGCCCGGGCTGCACCGCGGCCGTCGCGAACACGAGCCCGAACGTCCCCGTCGTGACCCTGCGCATGAGCGGCGGTTCGACGGCCGTCATCTCCGTCTCCGTGCCGTCCTCGGTGCGCAGCCGCGACGTGATCCAGTTCGAGGTGGACGGCCAGGCCCGGCTGGAGGTCATGGGCCCCGGCGGCTCCACCCTGTACTCGAGCGCCTCGCCGGACGTCTTCTACGCCGGCGGCGCGGCGTCGGTGGCGGCCCCGGAGCTCGCGCCGGCGGGCGTGGCGGTGAGCCGGACCTGCTCCGGCCCGTGCGTGATCGTCGAGGGGCCGGGCTCGAGCTACCTGCTGCGCGTGCGCAACCTCGGCAGCGCGCGGACGGTGAGGGTCTACGCCTTCGGCCGCTCGTTCGACGACACGACCGAGCCCGCGAACGACTCGCTGGCGACGGCGCCGTCGGTCTCCGCCGACGGCCAGGGCGCGATCGAGACGGTCGGCGACGTCGACCTCTGGTACGTCCCGGCGACGGGGACGATCCGGTTCGAGACGGTGGCGGGAGGGCCGCCGCTCGTCCTCGACGTCCTCGGTCCGTCGGGGATCCCGCTCACGGGCGGCCTGCAGCCCGGCTCGATCGCGGTGCAGGCCGGCGAGTACGTGCGCGTACGCGCCGCCGACCCGAACGCGGCGGCGGTGGCGGGGAGGAGCCGCTACTTCCTGTTCTACTAGCGGTTAGACTCGGCCCCATGCCCAGAGCCGCCGCGCTCCCGGGGCGCCTGCTGGCCGCAGCGCTCCTGCTCCTGCTGGCGCCCCTCGCCGCCGCGCAGGTGTGCCGCGACGAGCTCGTCGGCGCCCTGCCTGACCGGAGCCTCGACCGCCCCGCCACCGGCGTGGACGCCGCGCTGGTGCTGCTGCGGGCGGTCCAGCTCGTGGAGCCGGCCCTGCCTCCGCTGGCGCGGGTCGACGACGTGGGCCTCGACGAGTCGCACCCGGCCTACGGCGCCGTGAGGTACCTGCGCGGGCGCGGCCTGCTGCCGCCCTCGTGGCAGCCGGAGGAGCTGGCCGCCGAGGCCTGGCGCGAGATGAACTCGCGCTTCCTCGGCTGGTACGAGCTCGGCGGGCCGCTGCCTGACGCCCCCGTCACCGTCGGCGACCTGGTCGACGACATGGCGCGGACGCTGGCGCGCGTGGGCCAGGCGGTGCGCCCCGCGGCCCTGTTGGCCTGGGACCCGGAGGACGACGACAGGATCTCGTTCTGGGCGATCATCTGGAACTGGACCGTCTACCCGCGCCTCCTCGTCTTCCGCCCCGACCCCGGGGTGGACCTCAGCCGCTCGCCGCGGGACGCGCTGCCGCACCTGTCCAACTGCGCCGTGCGCGTAGCGGCCTACGTCACCGCCCCGGAGGGGACGGCCAAGGACCTGTTCCTGGCGCACAACGAGTCCCGCATGTACGTGGTGGCCACGCAGCCGGAGAAGCCTGGCTGGCCGCTGCTGGTGGAGCAGGGCGCGGAGCTGGACGCCTTCGCGTTCGCCCTACCGGAGCTGGAGGGCGCGGAGGTCTACGCCGCGGTGTTCGACGGCCCCGAGGTCGGCTTCGGGACGCTCCTGCGGCTGATGACGAGCGTGCGGACCAACCTGTCCCCGGCCGGGTTCCTCAACCACCTGCAGACGCCGTAGCGCGGGCCGCCACGGCCGCCTCGAGGTCCCGGCGCATCGCCTCAGCCCTCTCCCTGACGAGGGCGCCGACCTCCTCGAACGTCGTCGCCTCGGCGAAGCCCTCGCCGTAGGTGAGCGTCCGGCTGGCGTTCACCAGCGCCCCGAGGCCGCGCGCGTCGAAGGCCGGTGCGACGTCGGCGGCGACCGCGCCCTGCGCCCCGTAGCCGGGCACGAGCAGGGGGGAGCGGGGCAGGGCCGCGCGCAGCCAGGGCAGGTCGAGCGGCGCGCCGGTCACGGCCCCCAGCGGCGTGTAGCCGTCGTCGTCGGCCTCTAGCCCGTCGCTCAGGGCGGCCAGGCGCTCGGCCAGGCGCGACGCCACCGTGCCTCCTCCCGCCAGCGGGAGGTCCTGCAGGTCGCCGCTGCCGGGGTTCGAGGTCCGCACCAGCACGTAGACGCCGCGCCCGTGCGCGGCCGCGGCCGCCACGAACGGCTCCAGCGTGTCGAGGCCCAGGTAGGGGCTGACGGTCAGAGCGTCGGCGGCGAGCGGTCCCTCGCCCAGGTAGGCGTCGGCGTACGCCTGGGCCGTGCTGCCGATGTCGCCGCGCTTGGCGTCGAGCACCACGGGCACGCCGAGGTCGCGCGCCAGGGCGACGACCTCGGCGAGCAGCTCCCAGCCGGCCGGGCCCAGGGCCTCGAAGAACGCCGCCTGCGGCTTGCAGGCGGCGATCAGGTCCGAAGCGGCCTCGAGGGCCGCGCCGAGGTAGCGGCGGAGGGCGGCCAGGACGCGCGGGTCGCGCGGCGAGACCGCGCCCAGCCGCTCAGGGTCGGTGAGCGGGTGGGAGGCGGGGCGCGGGTCGAGGCCCAGGCAGACGCGCGTCCTCAGGCGCGCCTGGCGCGCGTGCAGGCGCCGCGCGTAGGGCTCGCTCCCCGCGGCCACGCCCGGGCTCAGGCGGCCGTGCGGCCGTGGCAGTGCTTGTACTTCTTGCCGCTCCCGCAGGGGCAGGGGTCGTTGCGCCCGACCTTCTCCTCGACGCGGATCGGGGCCGTGGGCCCGGAGGCGCGCTGCTGGGCGGGCGACGGCCCGCGGGCGGCCGCCGCGGCGGCGATCGGGACCTGCGCCGGCGCCTGGTAGTCGACGGCCGCGGGACGGGCCGCGCGGCGCTGGCGCCCGCGGTCGAGCGCCTCGCCCGTCTGGACCTGCACGCGGAAGAGGAGCTTGGCGACGTTGAGGCGGATGTTCGCCTTCATCTCCTCGAAGAGGTTGAAGGCCTCGAAGGCGTACTCCTGCAGCGGGTTGCGCTGCCCGTAGCCGCGCAGGCCGATGCCCTGGCGGAGCACGTCCATGTTGTGCAGGTGCTCCTTCCAGTGCTGGTCGACGACCTGCAGGACGATGAAGCGCTCGAGCTCGCGCATCAGCGGCGCGCCCAGCTCGGCCTCGCGGGCGGCGTAGGCCTGCTCCATCACCTGGACGAGCGCGTCGGTCACCTCGTCGGGGTCCTTGCCGCGGTACTGCTCGAGGTCCACGGCGCCCAGCGCCGGCACCGCCTCGGCCAGGGCCGCGGACAGCGCCCCGATGTCCTGCTCCTCGGCCTCGAGCTGCGGGTTGAGGTAGCGCTGGACCTCGGAGTCGATATACTCCGCGATCATGTCCTTCACGCTCTCGGACACGTCGTGGCCGAGCAGCACCTCGCGCCGCTGCGCGTAGATGACCTCGCGCTGCTTGCTCATGACGTTGTCGTACTCGAGGAGCTGCTTGCGGATGCCGAAGTTGCGGTCCTCCACGCGCTTCTGGGCCCGCTCTATGGCGCCGGTGACCATGCGCGCCTCGATCGGCTGGCTGTCGTCCATGCCGAGGCGGTCCATCATCGCCAGCACCCGGTCGTTCGCGAACAGGCGCATCAGGTCGTCCTCGAACGAGACGTAGAAGCGGCTCGAGCCGGGGTCGCCCTGGCGGCCGGCGCGGCCGCGCAGCTGGTTGTCGATGCGCCGCGACTCGTGCCGCTCGGTGCCGATGATGTGCAGGCCGCCCAGCGCGACGACCCTCACGTGGTCGGCCCTGGCCTCGTCGCGGATCTTCACGATCTCGTCGATGATGCCCTCGGGCAGGCCCTCGAGCTTCCTGGCGCGCTCCCTGGCCTCGTCCATGCGGTCCAGGAGGATCGCCTTGATGAACAGCTCGGTGTCGGAGTCGTAGCGCTCGAAGCCGGCGCGCTCCAGGAGCTGCCTGGCCAGCCACTCGGGGTTGCCGCCGAGCACGATGTCGGTGCCGCGGCCGGCCATGTTCGTCGAGATCGTCACGGCGCCGCTGCGCCCGGCCTGGGCCACGATCTCGGCCTCGCGGGCGTGGTACTTCGCGTTCAGCACCTCGTGCTTGATGCCGCGGCGCTTGAGCATCCGCGACAGCAGCTCGGAGGCCTCGATCGTCACGGTGCCCACGAGGATGGGGCGCCCGGTCTTGTGGACCTCGACGATCTCCTCGACGACCGCCTCGAACTTGCCCTTCTGCGTGCGGTAGACGACGTCCTCGTAGTCCTTGCGGATGACGGGCTTGTTCGTGGGGATCACCAGCACGTCGGTGCCGTAGATCTCCTGGAACTCCTTCTCCTCGGTCTTGGCCGTGCCCGTCATGCCGGCGATCTTGTCGTAGAGCTTGAAGAAGTTCTGGTACGTGATCGTCGCGAGCGTCTGGTTCTCGCGCTCGATCTTCACGCCCTCCTTGGCCTCGATCGCCTGGTGGAGGCCCTCGCCGAAGCGCCTGCCTGGCATGAGGCGACCGGTGAACTCGTCGACGATGACGATCCGGCCCTCCTCGTCCTTCACGTACTGCTTGTCGAGGTGGTAGTGCTCCTTGGCGCGCAGCGCCTGCCGGAGCATGTGGGCGACCTCCATGTTCTCCGGGCTGAAGATGTTCTCGACGCCCAGGAGCTTCTCGGCCTTGGCGATGCCCTGCTCCGTGAGGTGCACGTCCTTGGCCTTGTCGTCGGCCCAGTAGTCGCCGGTGGCGGGCCTCTCGCCCTCCTTGGGCTCGCCGCGCTGGAGCTGCTGGGCGACCTTGGCCATCGTGTAGTACTTGTCCGTCGCGACCTCGGCGGGGCCCGAGATGATCAGCGGCGTCCGCGCCTCGTCGATGAGGATCGAGTCGACCTCGTCGATGATCGCGTAGTGCAGCGGCGTGTCCTCGCGCAGCACGAGCTGGTCGGGGCGGAACGCCATGTTGTCGCGCAGGTAGTCGAAGCCGAGCTCCGAGTTGGTGATGTACGTGACGTCGCAGCGGTACGCCTCGCGGCGCTTGGGCCCGTCCATGTCGTGCTGGATCACGCCCACGTTGAGTCCGAGGCCGCGGTAAACGGGGCCCATCCACTCGGCGCCGGTGCGCGCCAGGTAGTCGTTGGTGGTGACGAGGTGCGTGCCCTTGCCGGTCAGCGCGTTGAGGGCCAGGGCGAGCGTGGCGACGAGCGTCTTGCCCTCGCCCGTCTTCATCTCGGCGATGCGGCCGTAGTGGAGAGCCGCCCCGCCGATCAGCTGCACGTCGTAGTGGCGCTGGCCGAGGTAGCGCTTCGCCGACTCGCGCACGAGCGCGAAGCACTCGGGCAGCAGGGCGTCGAGGCTCTCGCCGCCCTCGAGGTGCCGCCGCCGGAGCTGGGCGTAGGCCGCGGCCAGGTCCTCGATCTTCTCGACCTCGGGCTCGAGCGCGTTCACGCTCGCGACGACCTCGCTCTGGAGGCGCCGCACCTCGCGGTCGTTGTTGTCGAACAGCTTCTGGACGAAACCGAACATCAGTCCCTCTCGGCGGGCGCACGGCGCCCGGCGGGGGCCGGCGCACGTCGGCCCATGCGCGGGCGTGTGCTCTCGCGGCCGCCAGACAGCCTATCACCTGACCGCCGCGCGGCCGTGTCGGCGGCGGCCGCTGCCGCGCCGCGGCCGGCTCGCGAACGGCGGTTCCGGCCCGGCGCCGGCGGCCCCCCGCTAGCCGTCCGGCACGCGCACGACGGTGAGCGCGTTCGAGCCGTAGCGGTGGAGCCTCACGCGCTCCGGCGCGAAGCCGTCCGGCAGCTCCGGCGCGAAGCCCGTGGGGTGCTGCAGGACGTAGAGGCCTCCCGGCCGCGCGGCGCACGAGGAGACGACGCCGAGGAAGGCCTCGCGCAGGTCGAGCGGGTAGGGCGGCGCGGCGAAGACGACGTCGAACTCGCCCGCGTGCGCCCGCGCGTACGCCAGGGCGTCGCCGCGCACGACCTCCACGCGGAGGCCGAGGTTCCTGGCGTTGCGCTCGATCACCGCGGCGGCCTGCGGCGAGATCTCGACGCAGACGGCCTCGAAGCCGCGGCTCGCCGCCTCCAGGCCCACCGCGCCGGAGCCGGCGTAGAGGTCGAGGAAGCGGCCGCGCGGCTCGAACGCGACGATGTCGAAGAGCGCCTCGCGCAGGCGGGACGGGCTCGGGCGCGTCCCGTGCCTGGGGGTCTCGAGCGCCCGCCCCTTGGCTGTACCGCCGATGATGCGCGGCCGCGTCATGAGCGCAGGTTAACCGCCACGGGACCCGCGCGGCGCCGCGGCGGGGTGACCGGCGGCGCGCGGGGTAGATTGGGTGACCGTGATCCGCAGCCTGGCTGCCGACGAGCTGCCGTGGTTCGTCGGCCGCGCGCTCGCCTTCATCGGACACTCCGACCCGCAGAGGCTCGCGCTGCTGCTGGCGCCGCGCTTCCGCGACCCGCGCGGCGACGCGCAGGGCTGCCGCGTGCTGGCGCGCCCCGGCCGCTCCCCCTCGGCGGGGGTGCACGTGCAGGCGCCGGACCCCGACGACGACTCGCGGCGCCTGCTCCTCTCGAGCCCCTGGCACGACGACGACGTCGACGGCTTCGCCGAGCTCGTCGCCGAGGTGCTGAGGAGGCACGAGCACGACGCCGCGGTGCTGCGCCTCGACGCCGTGCCGCCGGCGCGGCGCGACGAGCTGGCGGCGCGTCTGGCTCCGCTCGGCTTCGCTCCCGACGAGGTCGCGCGGATGCGCTTCGACCTCTCCCAGGTGCCGCCTCTGGGCAGCCCGCTGCTGCTCGAGGCGTGGTCGGAGGCGTCCGACAGGCGCTTCAGGGCGTTCTACGAGGACGCCGAGGGCAGGCCCGTCACCGACGCCGGTTGGGCCTACCTCAAGCGGAAGAACGGCCCGTTCCAGCCCGACCTGTGGTTCCTGGCGCGCGAGACGCTCGACCAGGACCCCGTGGGGTACGCGTTCTGCGGCCTCGTCGCGCGCCGCGTCGACGGCCAGTACACGCTCGACGCCGTGGGCGTCGCCAGGGAGCTGCGCTCCGACTCGGCGGCGCTGCGGCGCCTGGTGATCTCGACGCTGCACGAGCTCGCCTCGTTCTCGCCCGTCGGCGCCGTGGACGCCGAGGTGTCCCGCGCGGACGGCAGGCTCGGCGACATCCTGCGCTACGTCGGGTTCGTGCCCGTGGTGCGCTCGCCGGTGCTGGTGAAGCGGCCGGAGTGAGCCGCCGGCTCCGGCCCACGGCACATCTCGCGCGGCGGGCGGCCGGCCGCGCCGGCGCTCAGTGCCGCGGCTTCGGCAGGTACTTCTCCCAGATCGGGTCGATGTCGGGCATCACGCCGTAGGCGCTGGTGAACATGAACCGCGGGGCGTAGGGCTGCCGGCGCAGGCGCATGTGGGCCTCCTCCGGCGTGCGGTCGCGCTTCTTGGCGTTGCACGGCTTGCAGCAGGCCACGACGTTCTCCCAGGTGGTGGGGCCGCCGCGGCTGCGGGGGATCACGTGGTCGAGGGTCAGGTCGTGGGTGCGGCGGCCGCAGTACTGGCAGACGTGGTCGTCGCGCCGGAAGACGTTCTTGCGGTTGAACGCCACGCGCTGCCGGAACGGCGTGCGCACGAAGCGCTTCAGCCTGATCACGCTGGGGACGGGGAAGACGGCGTTGGGCGAGCGCAGGACCTTGCCCGACTCCTCGACGCGCTCCGCGACCTCGTGCATCAGGAGCGACACCGCGCGCTTGACGGAGCAGACGTGCAGGGGCTCGTAGCTGGCGTTGAGGATCAGCACCCGGCCCGAGCTCAGGTTCGCGAGCGGCGTGCCGGACGCGGTGGTCCTCTCGGCCGCACCGTCCCCGTCCGGGCCCGCGGAAAGGTCCTCGTCGGGCTCGGCCAGGAGTCTCGCTACGTCCAGGTCAGCGTGCTGGTCGGCTGCGCACCTCCGGTGACGCGGCGCATCATACCCGGGCGCGCCCCGCGGGGGCGTAGCCGCGCCCTCAGCGACGCTCTAGCGCCAGCTCGACGAGGCGCTCGATCAGCTCGGGGAAGGAGAGGCCGGCCGCCTGCCACAGGCGCGGGTACATGCTGTGCCGCGTGAAGCCGGGGATCGTGTTGATCTCGTTCACGAGCAGCCGGCCGTCGGGCAGGTAGAAGAGGTCGACGCGGGCCAGGCCGGCGGCGTCGACAGCGGCGAACGCGTCCAGCGCCATGCGGCGCGCGGCCTGCGCGACCTCCTCGGGCACGTCGGCGGGGACGATCAGGTCCGCGAGGCCGTCGGTGTACTTCGCCTCGTAGTCGTAGAACGCCCGAGCGCCCGGCCGCACGCGCACCTCCCCCACGCCGCTGGCGACGGGCCTGTCGTTGCCGAGCACGGCGACCTCGAGCTCCCTGGCGCCCACGGCCGCCGCCTCGACGACGGCCCGCCGGTCGTGGCCGAGGGCGGAGGCCACGGCGGCCTCGAGGTCGGCGGGGTCGTCGACGCGCGACACCCCGATCGATGAGCCGAGGTTCGCGGGCTTCACGAACACGGGCGTGCCGAGCTCGCGCGCCGGCGCCAGCGCCGCTCCGGGGTCGGCGTCGAACGCCGCGCGCGTGACGCCGCGGTAGGGGACCTGCGGCAAGCCGGCCGCGGCGAACATGGCCTTCATCGCCAGCTTGTCCATCGCCACGGCGCTGCCCAGGACGTCGCTCCCGACGAACGGCAGGCCCATGACCTTGAGCAGGCCCTGGACGCTGCCGTCCTCGCCGTAGGGGCCGTGGAGGAGGGGGAAGACGACGTCGAAGGCGCCGCCCGCGTCGGCGAGGCTCCGCGCCAGCTCCCTGGGGCCGTCGGCCGGCGCTTCGGCCGCGCCGTCCCCGGCACCGTGTGGCCCGCCGCCGCCCGCGGGCGCGTCGCCGTCCGGGCGCGACCGCTGCGCCTCGCCGTTGGGGAGGGCCCTCGGCGCCGTCCCCAGGAGCCGGGCTGACGCCTCGGGCCCCAGCGCCACGCCGTCGCGGCCGATCACGAGCGGCACGACCTCGAGCCGCGGCGAGTCGCCGACCGCCTCGAGCACGGACCGCGCCGAGGCGAGCGAGACGTCGTGCTCCGCGGAGCGTCCGCCGCAGAGGAGGAGCACCCTGCGGCCGCTCACCGCCGCGCCCCGGTCCGCCGAGCGGCCACGGCGCGGCCTGCGGCGAGCGTGTGCATCTTGCACATGATGTGCATCGTATGCCGGGGTCGGGCCGCGGTCAAGGGCGGGCGGCCGGGCGCGCCGTCCCGCCGGGCGCGCCGCAGCGCAGAAGCCGGGCGCCGCCGCGCCTCAGGCCCGCCACGAGGGCTCGCGCTTCTCGAGGAACGCGCGCACGCCCTCGCGGATCTCCTCCCCGGTGCGGCTCGCGACGTTCACCTCGACCGCCTGCGCCATGCCCTCGTCGAACGTCAGGCCCGGCAGCCTGGCGAGCAGGCCCTTGGTGGCCGCCAACGAGCCCGGGGCGTTGCGGGCGAGGCGCCGCGCCAGCTCCACGGCGGCGTCGAGCACCGGGGCGTCCGCGACGACGCGGTTCACCAGGCCGATCTCGGCGGCCCGGCGCGCGTCCACGAGGTGGGCGCCGAGGAGCAGCTCGCGGGCGTGCTTCTCTCCCACCTGGCGCAGCAGCAGCACAGACACCAGCGCCGGCACGAACCCGATGCGGGCCTCGGTGTAGCCGAAGCGCGCCTCGGGCGCCGCCAGGGCCACGTCGCAGGCGGTGACGATGCCGGCCCCGCCGGCTACGGCCGGGCCGTTCACCGCCGCCACGACGGGCTTCGCGCAGCGGTGGATCGCGGTCAGGAGGCCGGCGAGCTGGAGCGTGTCGGCCCTGTGCTCCTCGGGGCTGAGGGTGACGGTCGCCTCGAGCTCGCGCAGGTCGAGCCCGGCGCAGAACGCCTCGCCGGCGCCGGTGATCACCAGGGCGCGCACGGCGTCGTCGGCCTCGGCGGCGGCGACGGCCGCGCGGAGCTCCTCGCGCAGCGCGCGGGAGAGGGCGTTCCTGACCTCGGGGCGGGCGAGGGTGATGACGCGCACGGGCCCGTCATCGCGGACGATCACCTCTGGCATGGCGGCATCGTACGCGCGCGGGCGGGCGGCGGCCGCGCGGACGAGCCGCCGGCGGGCCCACGCGGCCGGGGGCGTTGCGAACCTTCCGACGGCGCCGCGGCCGGCGGCGGCGTACGCTCCGGTCTCGGCCCACGCGGGCCCTTACACGGAGGTGAAGGTGACCCTCAAGCGTGTCGGCTTCGTCCCGCTGGCGGCCCTGCTGGCGCTGGTCCTCTCGTCGTGCGCGCCTGGCGCGCGTATGCTGTCGGTACCGACGTTCACGCTCGACGCGCGCGACTCGGGCTTCGTGCGCATCGACCCGCCGGGCGTCGGCGACTCGTCGGCGCTGTTCCGCCTCGCCCTGGTGGCGAACAACCCGAACCCCTACGCCGTGCGCCTCGCGGCCCTCGAGGGCGACCTCTTCCTGCAGGAGGTCCGCGCCGCCGGCGTGAGCTTCCGCGGCGGCCTCGAGCTGCCCGCGAACGGCTCGTCGCGGCTCGTCGTCGACGTGCGGGTGCCGCTGGCCGCGGCGCCGGCGCTGGTCGAGGCCGTCGCCGACCTGCTGGGCGGCGGGCGGGTGCGCTACCGCGTCGACTCGTCGCTGGCCGTCGAGGTGCTCGGCACCACCCAGCGCTTCCCGCGCTTCACGCTCGTCGAGGGGCGCCTGCAGAGCGGTCTCGCCCTGGTGGCGCCGAGCCTCGCGCTGGGCTCCGCCAGCCTCAGGGTCGAGGCCTTGAACCGCGTGAGCGTCGACCTCGAGCTGAACGTGACGAACCCGGGCCCGATCGGCTACCTGCTCTCCTCGCCGCAGCTCGTCCTGCAGGTCGGCGGCCAGGACGCGGCCGTCGCGCGCCTGCTGCCCACCCCCGTGCCCGCGAACGGCAGCGCCACGGCCACGCTCAGCTTCGCCTTCGACCCTCTGCGGCTCGGCCCCGCCCTCGCCGAGCAGGTGCGCTCGGCCGCGGCCGGCGCCGGCCTGGCGGTGACGCTGCGGGGCGGCTGGGGCCTCGACGCGTCCGGCATCGCCACGCTCGACCTCGCCCCCACGCGACTGCTGGAGGCCGTCGTCCGCTGAGGACCCGGCCCGCCGGGCGGCGGCTCGGGTCTCGCGCCGCCGCCCGGTCGCTCGGCGCCCGTGGACCGGCGGTCAGGCGCCCTCGCCCGCGCGGCGGCGCCCGCCGGGCAGCCACCAGTTCCAGCGGCCGGCGAGGAGCATCAGCGACGGGACCAGCGCGAGCCTCACCAGCGTCGCGTCGAGGACGATCGCCGCGGTCAGGCCGAGGCCCAGGGCCTTGATCAGCTCGACGTGGCTGAACATCAGCAGCGCGAACACGGTGACCATCACCGCCGCCGCGCTGGTGATCACGCCGCCCGTCGTCGACAAGGCGTGGACCACGGCGTCGCGGTCGGAGAGGCCGCGCTCGTGGCCCTCGCGGATGCGGGACACGAGGAACACCTCGTAGTCCATCGACAGGCCGAAGACCATCGCGAACACGAACAGCGGCACCGAGGCGTCGACGTAGCCCAGCGGCGCCTCGCCGAACAGCCTGGCCACGGCGCCGTCCTGGAACACGAGCACGAGCACGCCGAAGGCCGCCGCCACGGTGAGCCCGTTCAGCACGACGGCCTTGAGCGGGATCAACAGCGAGCGGAAGGCGGGCCCGAGCAGCAGGGTCGTGGCCAGGAAGACCACGGCCAGCGCGAGCGGGAAGCGGCCGTAGATGGCCCGGGCCGACTCGACGTGCTCGACGTGCTTGCCGCCCACGAGGCCGCTGAGCCCCGAGGCGGCCAGCGCCGCGCTCACCCCCTCGAGCAGCTCCGCGCCCCGCGCGGGCGTGAGGGCGGAGTCCGGCAGCACCCGCAGCAGCGCGTAGCGGCCGGACGAGCTGACCGTGGCCGCGACCAGCGGGGCGACCTCGCTCTCGCGCGCCAGCTCGGCCGAGGCGTAGTACTGGTACAGGAACAGCCGCGGCACGCTGCGCAGCGCGAACGGCGAGACCACCGTCCCCACGCCCGGCAGCTCGGATAGGGCGCGGTCGAGCAGCGACACGGCCCTCAGGCTGGCGGGCGAGAAGAAGCCGACCTCGCCCAGGTCGACGACGACGTCGAACGGCGCCAGCAGACCGGCCAGGCCCTCGTCGTCGAGGGCCTCCATCACGCGCCTCGCCTCGGTCTCCGGCGACATCCCGCGCGCCCCGGGCTCGCCCACCTCCAGGCGCAGCGCCGGCAGCGCGAGGACCGCGAGCACGGCGGTGCCAGCCACGGCCCAGGTGACCGGCCGCCTGAGGATGCGCTCGGCCTGGCGGCGCCAGTAGCGGCGGCTGCGGGTGCCAGGCGCGCGCCTGGTGACGCGCAGCCGGTCCACGTTCGGCCCGAGGAGAGCCAGCGTGGCCGGCACGGCGGTGATCGCCACCAGCACGGCCACGACCAGCACGACCGTCGTGGCCACGCCGATCGAGCGGATGAACCCTACCGGCGGGACGAGCAGCGACAGCAGCGCCACGACGACCGTCAGGCCGGAGAACGCGACGGCCCGCCCGGCCTCGCGCGTGGTGCGCTCCGCCGCCTCCCTGGGGCCCAGGCCGGCGGCCAGCTCCTCGCGGAAGCGGTTGACGATCAGCAGCGCGTAGTCGATGCCCGTGGCGAGCCCGAGCATCGTCACGACCGTGCGGGTGAAGACCGCGAACTCGACCGCCTGGCCGAGCGCGAAGAGCAGGGCCGACGCCACCACGACCGTCGTGACAGCGGAGAGGAGCGGCAGCGCCGCCGCCACCGCGGCGCCGAAGGCGAGGAGCAGGATGCCCAGCGAGATCGGCAGGCCGTAGAGCTCGGCGCGGCGGGCGTCGCGCTGGCTCACCTCCTCGACCTCCATCAGCGTCGCCACCCCGCCCGCCACCTCGAACGACGCCCCGCGGGCGGTCGCGAGCGCCGCGCGCACGGCGGCCACGGCGGCGCGGGCGTCCTCCTGCGACTGCGGCTCGAGCCCCACTACGAACAGCGCCCGGCCGTCGTCGTCCCTGAGCCCCAGGCCCGCGGCGTCGCCCTCGTCGAGCACGTAGGCCACGCCGGGCAGGGCGGCCACGGCCGCGGCGGCCTCGGCGGCGGCCGCGGCGAACCGCTCGCCCGCCACGCCGTCTGCCGGTCGCGCGACGGCGACGAGCACCTCGCCCTGGGGCTGGGCGAACTCCTCGTCCAGCAGGGCGGCCACCCGCCTGGCCACGCCGTCCTCGGGCGGCACGGGCGCGGCCGTCAGCACCTCGCCGACGCGGGCCGCGAACGGCAGCGCGACGAGCGTCAGCGCGAACCAGGCGGCCAGCACCCGCCGCGGGTGGTACGCGACCAGGCGGGCCAGCAGGGCGAACACCTCAGGCGCTCAAGAAGCTGTCGATGTCCGACTTCGCCTGCGCGCCGGAGGTCTCTCCCGCGACCCTCCCGTCGCGCAGGAACACGACCCTGTCAGCCGTCTGGGCCGCGACGGGGTCGTGGGTCACCATCACCACCGTCCAGCCGTGCCTGTCCACGCCGTCGCGCAGCAGCGCCAGCACCTCGGCGCCGGTCCGGCTGTCGAGGTTGCCCGTCGGCTCGTCGGCGAGCACCACGGCTGGGTCGTTGATCAGGGCGCGCGCCAGCGCCACGCGCTGCCGCTGGCCGCCGGAGAGCTGACGCGGGCGGTGCTCGAGCCTGTCGGCGATGCCGAGCCGGGCGGCGAGCTCCTCGAGCCTGGCCTCGGCCTCGGAGAGCCTGCCCGCGACCTCGGCGGGCAGCAGGACGTTCTCCCTGGCGGTCAGGTTCGGGATCAGCTCGAAAGACTGGAACAGGAAGCCGATGCGGTCGCGCCTCAGCGCCGTCAGCTCGTCGTCGGAGAGGCCCGCGGTGGGACGCCCCTCGATCGCCACGCTGCCGGAGTCGGGCTCGTCGAGGAGGCCGATGAGGTGCAGCAGCGTCGACTTGCCGGAGCCGCTCGGGCCCATCACGGCCACGAACTGGCCCCGCGGCACGAGCAGCGTCACGCCCTGTAGGGCCCTGATGCGCTCTTCGCCCAGCGTGTACGTCTTGTGGAGGTCGGTGGCGGCCAGGGTGAGGTCGGCGGCGGGCGGCTGCCCGGCCGGCGCCCCCGCGGCGAGGGGCTCAGGCATGTTGGCTCCAGTCGGCGAGCGCCCTGGCGGGCGCGAGCTGCGCGGCGCGCCGCGCCGGCAGGAGGGAGGCTACCAGCCCCACCAGGGGTGAGGCGAGCAGCGCCAGCAGCGCCAGGTACGTGGGCACGACGGGCTCGAGGCGGAAGCCCGTCACCGCGCCGGCGCCGGTCGTGACGATGCGGGCCAGGAGCAGGCCGAAGGCGGTGCCGAGGGCGGCCCCGAGCACCGTCACGACGACGCCCTCGGCGACGACGAGGCGCCTGAGGCCGCCGCGCGTCAGGCCGATCGTGCGCAGCACGGCGATCTCGTGGCCGCGGCTGACCAGGTTCATGCCCAGCGTGTTCGCGACGCCCAGCACCGCCACGACCACGGCGATCACCAGCAGCACGCGCGTGGTCGCGAACGCCTGGTCGGTGATGCGCATGACGTTGCGCCGGTAGTCGAGGTTGAGGGTCGCGTCGAGGTAGAGCTCGGGGAAGGCGGCCAGCAGCCGCTCCCTGACCTCGGCGGGGTCCTCGCCCGGCTCGACGGTGAGGATGAAGAGGTCGGGCGAGCCGCCGCCGAAGTCGGGCAGGCGCTCGATGCTCGCCAGGACCGACTCGCCCCCGCCCGTGAAGTCGACGATCACCCCGGCGATGGGGAACTCCTCGAACCCGCGCGGCGTGCGCAGGGAGATCGTGCCGCCCACGTCGAAGCCGTGCCTGTCGAGCATCGTGTTCGAGACGAGGACCGCGTCGCCCCGCTCCAGGGCGGCGTGGCCGCTCACCGGGTCGCCGTGCCCCGGGATGTACTGCAGGCTGCCGAAGCCCGACTCGGGGTCGAAGCGGGAGGGCTCCGCCAGCACGACGGCGATCGAGCGGCCGCTCGGCTGCTCCGCGCTGCGGAAGCGCACCAGGCGGATGCCGACGCCGCTGGCGACGTCCACGCCCGGCACAGCCTCGGCGCGCTCGGCGAAGTCGGGGGGGAAGCTCACCGGCGTGGTCACGTACAGGTCGCCGACCACCGTCGTGTCCATCCACGAGGCGATGGCCCTGTTGATGCTCGCGACCATCGCCCCCACGCCGAGCACGAGGCCCGTGCCTACCACGACGGTCCCGATCGCCACACCGTTGCGCGGCGCGTTGCGCTCCGCGAAGCTCGCCGCCAGCCGGCCCGGCGCGCCGAAGAGGCGCACCAGGGGCGGCCTCAGCAGGCGCAGCGCCGGTCCGAGCAGGGCCGGGGACGCGAGTGACACCCCGGCGAAGAACACGCCCAGCGCCACGCACACCGCGACGAGGGCGGCGCGGGGCTCGAACGGCACCAGGGCCAGGCCGCCGCCGATCACCATCAGCGCCACGCCGAGCCACGCCAACCTCGGCTCGGGGGCGGGCTCCGCGCGCTGGACGGCCGCCATCGGCGCCGTCCGCGACGCCGCCAGCGCGGGCAGCAGCCCGGCCACCAGGGCCGCGAGGACCCCGAGCACGCTCGCCAGCGCGACGCTCCGCACCGGCACCACCAGCGTCCTGAACTCGAAGCCCAGCGTGGCGGCGTTGAGCGAGGTGACCACGTACGAGAGCAGCAGCCCCAGCAGCACGCCGGCGACGATCCCCAGCACCGCCAGCCCCAGCGCCTCGTAGAGCGCGAGGCGCATCACCCCGCGCCGCGTCAGGGCGACGGTGCGCAGGAGAGCGTGCTCGCGCGTGCGCTCGACGACCGACGCCATGAACGTGTTGTAGGCGAGGAAGGCGCCCAGGGCGAGCAGCGTCGCGGCCAGCACGGACAGCCCCGACTGCAGCGTCTGCGTGAAGCCGGCGGCGAAGTCGCCGGTGACGGCCGGTAGCGTCACCGCGAGGTCCTCGCCGAGCAGCTCCTGCAGGCCCTGCCTGACCCTGTCGACGTCGCCGGCCTCGGCGACCAGCACCTCGATCAGCGACACCCGCCCCTCGAGGTTCACCAGCCGCTCGAGGTCGCGCAGGTGCATGACCCCCACGCGGCCGCCGTTCGTGCTGGCGGCGCCGACGCCGTCGTCGAGCAGGCCCGTGACGGTGAGCTCGACGCGGCCGCCGGAGAAGACGAAGGGGACGACGTCGCCGACCGCGATGCCGCGCAGCTCGGCGAACCCGTCGGCGATCGCGATGCCGTCGGTGCCCGCCTCGGGCAGCCTGCCCTCGGCGACCTCGAGCGGCAGGTCGTCCACCGCCTCGGTGAGGCGCCCCTGCACCTGGAACCCGCTGTCCACGCCCGGGATCGCGGAGCGCGGCACCTCGGCGGCGGCGCGCTCGGGCTCGGCGCGGGTGTTGAGGACCGGGTAGGCGGCGGCCACGCCCGGGTAGGAGGCGACCTGCCCCAGCACGGGCTCGGCGGCGAACACCAGGCGACCCGACGGGCCCGGGGTGACGACGAGGTCGGCCTTGCCGGCGGCGGCCTGCAGCGTCGCCCGCAGGTTCGCCTCGACGTTGTCGCCCACCGACAGCGTGGTCAGGACGGCGGCGATGCCGAGGCCGATGCCGAGCACCGTGGCCGTCGAGCGCCAGGGGTGTCGGAGGAGGTTGCGCCAGGCGAGCCTGGTGAGCGTGCTCACTGCGCCAGTGTACCGGCGCGGGGCGTCCCTCAGGGCCGCGGCTCTCGCGGGGGACTAACCCCGGCGTGTTACGTTCGGCTCAGCGCACGGCCGCGAGGGCCGGCGCGGCGCCGGCGGCACGGCCCAGCCGGTCCGCCGGCCGTGGGAGGGCTTGCAGTCGACGTGAGGATCCTCTTCGTTGCCGACGACCTCTACCCTGGCTTCGGCGGGCAGGCGAGGGCCACCGAGGGGCACATCGAGGCCCTGCTGGCCCGCGGCCACGAGGTCAGGGCGCTGGCCGGGGCCGAGCCGCGTCCGACCGAGCCGCCCGCGGGCGTGCTCGTCGAGCGGCTGCCCTCCTGGCGCCTCGGCGCGGCCCAGACCCGCTTCGCGCACCCCCTGGTGAGCCGCGTCGCGCCCCACGTCCGCTGGGCCGACGTCGTCCACGCCAACACGCCCGCCGCCCTCACGGCGGTGGTGGCCCACCTCGCCCGGCGCCGCGGCGTGCCCGTGGTGATGGGCGTGCACACGCAGCTAGAGACCTCGACGCTGCAGGCGCCGCTCATCGGTCACGCGGTGGAGCGCTTCCTCACCGGCTGGTACCGCTACCTCTTCGGCCTCGCCGACCTGCTCGTCACGCCGACGCCCTACGCCGCGCGGCTCGTCACCCACTTCACCGACAGGGAGCCGGCGCCGGTCTCCAACGGCATCGACCTGAGCGCCTGGGAGGGCCTCAGCCCGCGCCCCGCGGGCGGGCCCGTCCGCCGGCTCGCGTACGTCGGCCGGCTCTCGCCCGAGAAGCGCCCCCTCGACCTGCTGCCGCTGATGCACGAGCTGCCCGAGCACTACCGCCTCACCGTCGCCGGCCACGGCCCCCTGGAGGCCGAGATGCGCCAGGCGATCGTCCGGCGCGGGCTCTCCTCCCGCGTGGAGATGCTCGGCTACGTGGGGGACCGCGAGAAGCTCGAGCTGCTGTGCGACACCGAGGCGTTCCTGATGCCGTCGCCCGCCGAGCTGCAGAGCATCGCTACCCTGGAGGCGATGGCGTCCGGCGCGGCCGTGGTGGCCTGGGGCTACGCCAGCAGCGCCGTCCCCTCGCTGGTGGAGGAGTCGCGCGGCGGCGTCGTCGTCCCGCCGGGCGAGCCGCGCCGCCAGGCCGAGGCGATCGTCGCGCTGCTCGAGGACCCGGCGGCGCTCGCCGCGGCGCGCGAGAACGCCCGGGCCTACGCCCGCACGCACGACGTGGCGCTCAGCGCGGCGCGGCTCGAGGAGCTGTACGAGGGCCTGGTGGCGGCCGCGCGCAGGCGGGCGGAGGGGGCGGTCGCGCGCGCCCCGGCGCGGGCGCGGCGCGGCCAGCTCCGGCGCGAGCGGGCCCGCGGGCGCGGCGTCCCGCAGGGCGAGGGCGTCAGGACGTGATCGTCGCCGTCACCGGCGCCGCCGGAGGCCTCGGCCGGGCGCTGGTGCGGGTGCTGGTGGGGTCGGGCCACCAGGTGCGGGCCGCGGTGCGCGCGCCCGCGCAGGCGGAGCTCGTCTCGGCGCTGGGGGCCGAGCCCGTCGAGGTCGACGTCACCCGGCCCGAGACGCTGCCGCGGCTCGTCGAGGGCGCCGAGGTCGTGCACCACCTGGCGGCCTGGATGGGCCGCCCGCCGGGGCTGGCCGAGGCGGTGAACGTAGGGGGCACCCGCGCGGTGGCGCGGGCCTGCGCCGCGGCCGGCGTCAGGCGGCTCGTGCACGCCAGCAGCGTCGCCGTGTACGGCCCCGTCACCGACGGCGTCGTCACGGAGGAGACACCGCTGCGGGCCGTCGGCGACCCGTACGGGGACAGCAAGCTCGCGTCCGAGGCGGCGGCGCGCGAGGCCCTGGCCGGCGCGGCCACCGAGCTCGTGGTGCTGCGCCCGACGATGGTCTACGGCCCCGCCTCGGGGTCGTGGACGCTCGCGCCGGTCAGGGCGATCCGCTCGGGCCTGCCCGTGGTGCTGGGGGACGGCTCCGGGCTCCTCGACGCCGTCTACGTCGACGACGTCGCGGCGGCGTTCGCCGCCGCGGGGGAGGCGCCGGGCGTGGGCGGCAGGGCCTACAACGTCTGCGGCGAGCCCGTCACGGTGCGCGAGCTCCTCGGCGCCTACGCGCGGATGCTGGGCGCGCCGCTGCGGAGCGTCCCCGTGCCCCTGGCCAGGGCGGGCGCCGCCCTCGCCGGGCGCGTGACCGCGCTGCTGCCGGGCGTCGACAGGTTCGCCCCCGAGACGCTCCTGACGCTCCTCAGCCGCGCGCGGTTCGACGGCGCGGCGGCCGCGCGCGACCTCGGCTACCGGCCGCGCGTGCCCCTCCACGAGGGCCTCGCGCGCACCGCCGCCTGGCTGCGGCAGGAGGGTCTCGCCCCGGGCCCGCGCTCGGCTCTGGTCGTCGGGGCCGCGTCCGGCCTGGGTCGCGCCGTGGCGCTGGAGCTGGCGCGCCGCTACGTGCGCGTCTACGGCGCCGACAGGCAGCCGGGTCCCGCGCCCGAACGCGCGGACGGTCCGGGGCCGGTCGCGTACCTGAGCGTCGACGCGACGTCGCCCGACGAACTGGCGGCCGCCGTGGCCGAGGTCGAGGCGCGCGAGGGGCACCTCGACATGCTGGTGACGACGGTCGGGGAGCTCAGGCCGGGCGCCCTCGAGGCGCAGCCGTGGGACGACGTCGTCTCCCAGCTCGAGCTGAACGCGCTGGCGCCGGTGCTGGCGGCGCGCGCGGCGGCGCCGGGCATGCGCGCGCGCGGCCGCGGCCTGATCGTGAACGTCGGCTCGACGAACGCCCTGCTCGCCACGCCGTTCATGGGCGCGTACTCGGCGGCGAAGGCGGCGCTGGAGGCCTTCACCGACGCTCTGCGGCTGGAGCTGCGGCCGTTCGGAGTCGACGTGGTGCTGGTACAGCCCGGCGCGATGCGCACCGGCTTCGCCTCGCGCGCGAAGGAGCTCCTCGAGGGCGAGGCGGCCCGCTCCGGCGACCCGTGGGCAGACTACCTCAGGCGCCTCAAGGGCTCCGGCCTGTGGGGCGAGGGCCGCGCCGCCGACCCCGCCGAGGTCGCGCGGGTGATCGCGCGCGTCGCGCTGTCCGAGCGCCCGCCGGCGCGGGTCGCGGGCACGCGCGAGGTGCCCCTGCTGCGCGCCTTCGCCGCGCTGCCCGACGCGCTCAAGGACGAGGTGTTCGCGAGACCGCTGGGTCTGAGGCGTCCGCGGCGGCGCCGCGGCGAGCGCGGCGCCTGAGCCAGCGCGGCGGCCGGCGGCTGAGGAGCAGCCAGGCGCAGAGCGGCCCGAGCAGGTAGGCGACGTAGAAGGTGCCGGCGCGCCACAGCGCCACGGGCGCCGCGATCGAGGCGGCGTCCGCGCTCGAGTCGACCACGAGGCCGACCATCAGCTCGGTGAAGCCTGAGGCGCCGGGCGTGGGCACGAAGAACCCCACCAGCGAGATGATCGAGAGGACGGAGAGCACGTCGAGCAGGCGCGCCTGGGCGCCGTAGAGGGCGATGAGCGCCCACAGCAGCGTGAAGTTCGCGAGCCAGGCGGCGACGTTCGCGGCGTGCAGGTAGGCGAACGTCGTCAGCGGCAGGTCGCGGAAGGCCACCGCGCTCACGTAGTACTCGCGGCCGAGGCGCGCGAGCCGCTCCCGGAAGCGGCGCAGCGCCCGCCAGCGCGAGGCGCGCCGCATCAGGGAGTAGAGCGCGGCGGGGAAGCGCGCCAGCACCACGGCGCCGGCGAGGGCCAAGACCGCGGCGCCGATCGCCAGCGCGGTGACCAGGGGCGGGAGCGCCAGCGGGCTGACGGCGACGATGTAGAGGAGGCCCACCGGGATCAGGGCGCCGAGGGCCGAGAGGTCGAGCACGAAGAGCTGCACGGCGATGCCCACGCTGGTGCCGAGGGGCACGCCGGAGCGCTCGAGCGCCAGCACCAGCCCCGGCGCGCCGCCGGTCCCGCTCGGCGTCATCGCCGTGCCGAACACCTGGCCCACGTGCGCGGTGAAGGCGTCCCACGCCCCGATCCTGTGGCCCTGCGCCCGCAGCAGCGCCTGGAGCTTCACGACGGGCGCCGCCCACAGCAGGAGGAGGCTGAGGACGGCCGCGACGGCCATGTCGGTGCGCGGCCGTATCGCGGCGTAGGTGGCGGGGGAGAAGATCGACTCGCGCGTGGCCAGGTAGAGCCCGCCGCAGCCGAGCAGCAGCGACAGCAGGAAGATGCCGACGAGGCGTCTCACGGCCGCGGCCCCCCGGCGGCGAGGCTGGCCTTGTCCACGGCGGCGAACGCGCCCGGCGACAGCAGGCCCGGCGCGGTCTCGCCGGTGAGCGCCAGGTGCGTGAGGAAGCGGCCGACCCCCGCGGTCATGCCGCCGAAGTCTAGCGCGGCGGCGGCCGACCGGGCCGCCGCGAGCCGCGCCGGGTCGTCGCGCCAGGCGGCGACGGCCGCCGGCAGCGCGGCGAACGAGCCGGCGTGTCGCCCGAGGCCCCGCGTCTCGAGGAACCTCACCACGGCGAGCTCGTTGAGCCCGGCGTAGCTCGCGGTCACGACGGGCCGTCCCACGGCCAGCGCCTCCATCGTCGAGGCGGGTCCGGCCTTGCCCACCATCAGGTCGCAGGCGGCGAGCGGCACCTCCATCCGCTCGACGAAGCCCAGCACCCGCACCCGGTCCGCCAGGTCCGCCGCGGCGGCCGCCGCCCTCAGCCGCGCGGCCAGCGCCTCGTTCCTGCCGGTCACGCAGAGCACGGTCGCGCCGCCCCTGGCGACCTCCAGGACGGCTCCCGTCACGTCCTCGCCGGCGACGCCTTCGGCGCCGAGGCTCATCAGCACCGCGAACCCGTCCCCGAGGCCCAGCTCGCGGCGCGCGGCCTCGCGGCCGGGAGGCTCGTGGAACCGGCGCGCGACGGGGTACCCGGAGACGTGCAGCGCCTCGGGGCGCACCCCCAGCCGCCGCAGGTCCTCGGCGGCGGCCGCGCTCGGCGCCAGCACCGTCTCGGCGCCCGGCGCCGACCACAGGGCGCTGGCGTCGAACGGCTCGGTGGCGAACACGACGACCCGGCTCGCGAGGCCGAAGCGCAGCCTGGCCTCGGTGAACGCCGTGGCCAGCCAGCCGTGGTTCACGACGACGAGCGCCGGCGGCGCGGCGTTCAGGGCCGCCGTGACGCGCCTGGTGAAGCCGCGCAGGACGGCGTTCTGCACGGCGCGGCTCAGGGCCGGGGCGGCGTCCATCGCGCGCTGCGAGGCCCTCACGAGCCAGGGGCGTGCCAGCATGGTGCGCCAGCCGGCCTTGTGCCGCGCGTCGAGGCGGGGGGCGTGCTCGGCCATCACGTCGACGACGCGGGCGGTCAGCTCACCGCCGGACGCCTCCTCGACCGCCTCGGCCATCGCCCTGGCGGTCGCCACGTGCCCGCCGCCGGCGGCGATCGTGGCCAGCAGCACCTCGCGCCGGGCCGCCATCAGTCCTTGCCGGCGTGAAGCGCCTCCACCGCCAGCCTCAGGCCCTCACGCCAGGTCACGCGCGGCCGGTAGCCGAGCTCCCGCACCGCGTGCTCGATCGAGAAGTGGACGTCGTGCGCCATCAGGCCCGCGCGGTACCTGGTCACCGGGGGCTCGGTCGCGGGGAAGAGCGCCCGCCACGTCGCCTCCACCCCGGTGGCGATCGCGCGCACCGGGCGCCGCGGCACGTTCAGGCGCGGCGGCGCGCTGCCGACCAGCCTGGCCAGCTCCTCGAACAGCTCGCGCCAGCTCGGCATGCCCTCGTCGGCGAACAGGTAGACGCGCCCGGCGGCGGCGGGGGAAGACACGGCCAGCGCGACGCCGTCGGCGAAGTTCGTGGCGTAGGTGGTGTTCAACACGCTCTCCCCGCGCTTCATCAGGGGCATCACGCCCCGCGCCACGGCGCGCTCGACCCTCTGGAACGTGGCGTCCCGCGCCCCGAACGGCCACAGCCCGGGCCGCACGACCACGCCCTCGACGTCCTCGCGCGTCATCACGATGTTCTCGGCCAGGATCTTCGAGTAGGCGTACGGGTTCGAGACATTGTCGCGCGGCAGCGTGCGCGGGTCGGCGTTCCGGAAGCCCCTGTAGGTGTGCACTGCGACGCTGGAGACGAGCACGAACCGCCTCGCGCCCGCCTTCGCGGCCGCGTCCACGAGCCGCTGCGTGCCCAGGACGTTCGTGCGGTAGAACGCGTCCCAGGGCCCCCAGTCGGAGACGCGCGCCGCGGCGTGCACCACGGCGTCGACGCCCTCGAGCGCCCAGGACAGGTCGCCGGGCTTCGCCAGGTCGGCGCGCACCACCTCCACGCTGCCGCTCTCCAGCACCGACCGCAGGTTGTGGAGCTCGCCCCAGGGGGACACCAGCGCCCGCACCTCGTCGCCGTCCTGGACCAGCCGCTCGGTGATGTGGCTGCCGAGGAAGCCGTGGGCGCCGGTGACGAGGACCCTCACGGCAGCAGCGCCCCGGCGCGCGCCAGCACCGTCACGTCGAGGGTGAGGCCGATCACGAGGTGCGTGACGGCGGGGTAGAGGACCGAGCGCGTGCGCACCGCCATGACGCCGAAGAGGAGGCTGGCCGGCAGCGCCGCCAGGGTCTCGGGCAGCGGCTTGCCCAGGTGCACGAGCGTGGCCGCGAACGCCTGCAGCCACACGGCCGTGGCGGTGCCGAAGGGGCGCTCCAGCACGCTCAGCAGGAAGCCGCGGTAGAACGTCTCGAACGACAGGTAGTAGAGGGCGTAGAGGGCCGCCCAGCCGGCGAGCGACGAGACCGAGGCGCCGACGGCCTCTCCGGCCCAGGGGTAGGCGGCCGCCAGCTCGGGGGACGAGGCGGCGCCCAGCGCCACGACCGGCACGGCGAGGGCCGAGGTGACGGCGACGGCGGGCCAGCCGACGCGGGGCTCGCCGCGGCTCAGGCGCAGCTCGCGCCTGGTGCCGCCCGTGGCCGTGAACAGGAGCGCGGGCACGGCCAGGAGCGTGACGACGGTCCACGCGATCCCGACCGCCGCCGTCGCCGGCGTGCGCGGCGCGAAGCCGAGCACCGTCGGGCCCGGCGTGCCCAGGTACCAGAACGCGGCCTGCAGGACCGTGCCGGAGCCGAGCAGGAACCAGAGCCTGGCGCCCTCGGCGGTGAACAGCGCAGCGAGGTCGCCGATGAGCGCTCTCAGCGCCGCGCCAAGGCTCATAACCCCTTCTGGTAGATCCGGTAGGTCTTCGAGCGCACCCCGCCGGCGGCCTCTATCGCGCGGTTGATGCGGTGGTTGTCCTCGAGCGTCCAGCCGCACTCTCCCTCCACGATGCCTCGCGCCTTGGCGCGCTTGACCACCTCGTGGATCAGGAGCAGGTCGAAGCCCTTGTTGCGGTGCTCCGGGAGCACGCCCAGCATCACCAGGCGCGCCCTGTCGATGATCCGCTTCCGCCGCAGGAGGTGGAAGATCCCGAAGGGGAGGAGCCTGCCGTCGAACCTGGCCAGCACCTGGTTCAGGTCGGGGACCACGACGGCGAGGGCCACGGGCTCGCCGCGGTACTCGAGGAAGAGCACCAGCTCGGGGTCGATGATCAGCTTCAGGTCGTTCGCCAGGTACTCGACCTCGGCGTCGGACAGCGGGACGTTGCCCCAGTTGTGCTCCCAGGCGGCGGTGTGGATGCGCTTGAGGATCTCGACCTCGCGGTCGAACCGCTTCATGTCGGCCGGGCGCACGGTGACCTCGTACCTCGCCGCGGTGCGCTCGGCGATGCGGGCGACGCGCTCGGAGATCGGCTTGTGGTTGTCGAAGTGGTAGGCGTAGAGGTCCTTGACCTTGACGTAGCCCCTGCGCTCGACCCAGCACGGGTAGTCGGGCGGGTTCTGGGGCATGAGCACGTACGGCTTCTGGTCGAAGGCGTCGACCTGGAAGCCGGCGCCGTCGTTCATCGTCCCGTTGATCGGGCCGCGCACGGCGACCATCCCGGCGGAGCGGGCGTGGGCCTCGACGACCTCGAGCAGCGCGCCCGCGACCTCCTCGTCGTCGGCCTCGAAGAAGCCGAAGAACGCGATGCGCTCGTCGTGGATGCGGATGTGCTCGTCGTCCTCGATGTAGGCGACGCGGCCGACGACCCGGCCGTCGCGCTTGGCCAGGTAGAGCGTGCGCCGGGCGTGGCGCCACAGCGGGTTCTTGCGCTCGTCGAGCAGGTCGAGCTGGGAGATGCGCAGCGGCGGCACCCAGTTCGCGTCCCCCCGGTACTTGCGGTACGGGTAGTCGACGAACGCCTTGACCGCCCCGCGGCCCTCGACCGCCTCGACCGTCAGCTGCGCCACCGCCGTCTACAGGTTACGAGATCACGCCGAGGCGCCTGCCCACGACGGCGAAGGCCGAGAGCAGCCTGTCGAGCTGCTCGCTGGTGTGGTTCGCGTTCACGCTGGTGCGGATTATCGCCTGGCCGTTGGGCACGCCGGGAGGCAGCGCCGGCGTGGTGAACACGCCCTCCTCCCACAGGCCCTTCCAGAACGCCATCGCCAGCTCGTCCGGGCCGACGAGCACCGGCACGATAGGCGTCTGGGAGCCGAGCGTGTCGAAGCCGAGGGAGTTCATCCCGTCGCGCAGCACCCGCACGTTCTCCCACAGCCTGTGCCTGAGCTCCGGCTCGGAGCGCATGATCCTGAGCGCCTCGAGCGCGGCGGCCATCTGCATCGCCGGCAGCGCGGCCGTGAAGATGAACGGCCTGGCCGCGTGCTTCACGTAGTTCACGACGGCGCGGTCGGCGGCCATGAAGCCGCCCACGCTGGCGAACGACTTCGAGAACGTGCCGATGATCACGTCGACCTCGTCGGTGAGGCCGAAGTGGTCGCCGGTGCCCTTGCCGTCCGGCCCCAGCACGCCCGTCGCGTGGGCGTCGTCGACGATCAGACGGGCGCCGAAGCGGCGCTTGATCTCGACGAGCTCCGGCAGCCTGGCGATGTGGCCGCTCATCGAGAACACGCCGTCGGTGACGATGATGCGCCCGCCGGGCTTGCCGACGTCCTGCTCCAGCAGCCGCACCAGGTGGTCGAGGTCGTTGTGCTCGAACTTCCTCAGCGTCGCGAACGACAGCTTGGCGGCGTCGTAGAGCGAGGCGTGGTTCTCGCGGTCGTAGTAGAGGATGTCGTGGCGCCCGGCCAGCGCCGAGATCACCGACAGGCAGCCGAGGTAGCCGGCGCTGAACGTCAGCGCCGCCTCCTTGCCTAGGAACTCGGCGAGCTGCCGCTCCAGCTCCTCGTGGAGCGTCAGGGTGCCGGTGAGGAACCGCGAGCCGGTGCACGAGGTACCGAAGTCGTTCAGCGCGGCGCGCGCCGCCTCCTTCAGCCGGGGGTCCTGCGTCAGGCCGAGGTAGTCGTTCGAGCCGGTGATCACCATCTCCTTGCCGTTGACCGTCACGGTCCCGCCGTGCTGGGCGGCGATCGGCTTGAAGTACGGGTGCATCCCGGCCGCGGCAGCCTCGTCGGCGCGGCGGAAGGCGTAGGCCTTGGCGAACGCGTCGTCGGCCCTCTGGCTCGTTGCGCTCTGCGCTTCTGGTGGCGCTACCTCGGACAAGGGTTCCTCCAGTGGGGACGGCGCCGCGCGCGGGGCGGCCAGCAGCGACCAGGTGGGCAGCGACCGTGCCGCGGGCGTGTGCCGGCGCCAGCTTGAGTAACCCTACGGCACCGCGCCGCCTCCGGGCAAGGCGCTTCCCGGCCCTGTGAGCCATCCGCCACCGGGCCGCCGGCGGGCCGCTGTTATCATCCGGGCACGGACGGCCTAGGGGGCCAGAGGGCCCTGCGACCGCTCTCCTATCAAGCGCGGGAGAAGACCTGACGTGGTGCTCGCATCACTGCCCGACGACGCCCCTACCGCCGCGGTGACCACCAGGGAGGCGCGACCCGAGGACGCGCCCCTCGTGCACACGATCTACCTGGCCAGCCCCGGCTACTTCGACATCGTCTCCAGCCCGGTACCCACGCTCGCCGAGGTGTCGACCGACCTGGCCACCGCCGCCCAGGACCCGCGCCGCCACGTCGAGCTCGTGCTCGTCGGCGCCGAGACGGCGGACGGCGTCGAGCCCGTGGTCCGCGACGAGGTCACGGGCAAGCTGGTCGTGGGCTACCTCGACTACAAGCTCGACTACCCCGAGCCCGGCGACGCCACCGTGAACCTGCTGCTCGTGCTGCCCTCGGTGCAGAGCCGGGGGATCGGCGGGGCCTGCGCCCGCGACCTCGAGCGCCGGCTGAGCGGGCGCTCGCGCCGCATGCTGGCCAGCATCTTCGGCGACAACCCGCGCGCGCGGCGGTTCTGGGAGCGGCTCGGCTTCAGGTTCGCCATCGACGCCAAGCCGCACCTCGACTGGTACGCGAAGGACCTGGCCTAGGCGCGCCCGCGCCGGCCGACGCGCCGCTCGCCGCGGAGCGCCGTGCAGCGGAGCGCCGTGCCGCCCGCCGCCCCGGGCGGCCCCCGCGCCGCGGTAACCTGGCCTGGCGTGCCCGGCGCTCCCGACAAGACAGTGGTCAGCGTCTCGCTCGGTTCGGCGAGGCGCGACGCCGACGAGCAGGTCGAGCTGCTCGGCCACCGCGTGCGGATGGTGCGCCGCGGCGTCGGCGGCGACCTCGAGGCCGCCCGCCGTCTCGTGGGCGAGCTCGACGGGCGGGTCGACGCGATCGGCCTCGGCGGCACGGACCTCTACCTCAAGGTGGGCGACCGCCGCTACACGATCAGGGACGCCGCCCGCATCGCCGCGGCGGCCAAGCGCACGCCCGTCGTGTGCGGCGCCGGGCTCAAGGACAGCCTCGAGCGCGGCGCCGTGGCGGCCCTGGAGCCCGTGGTGGGGTGGCGCGGCCGGCGCGTGCTGATGGTCAGCTCGGTGGACAGGTTCGGCATGGCCGAGGCCCTCGCCCAGCAGGGCGCCGACGTCCTCTACGGGGACCTCATCTTCGGCCTCGGCATCGACGTGCCGCTCAGGTCGCTGGAGGCGCTGAAGGGCATCGCCCGCGTGGCCCTGCCGGTGATCGCGCGGCTGCCCTTCAGGTGGTTCTACCCGACGGGCGCCTCCCAGGACGCCCCGCCGCGCCCCCGCCACCAGCGCCACTACCGCTGGGCCGAGGTCCTGGCCGGCGACTGGCACTACATCAGGGCCCACGCCGCGACCGACCTCACCGGCAAGGACGTGCTCACGAACACGACGACGGCCGAGGACGTGGCGTTCCTGCGGGCGGCCGGCGCGCGCCGGCTCGTCACGACGACGCCGCGCATCGGCGGGCGCAGCGTGGGCACGAACCTCCTCGAGGCCGCGTTCGTCGCCGTCGAGGGCGCCCCGGGCGAGCTGACGCGCGCCCGCTACGAGGAGCTCATCGCCGCGGCGGGCCTGGGGCCGACCGTCCTGGACCTCTGAGGGGGTGCTCCGCTCTGGTACACTGGCACGGTTCAGGACCCTGCTGCCCGACGAACGCAGCGGGCTAGAGCCGCCCGCCGGCCAGGGACCGGCCCGGCGGCCAGGCACTCAGCCAGTCGGAGGACGACGGAAGATGATCAGCGTCACGGACCTGCGCAGCGGCACGAAGGTCGAGATGGACGGTGGCCTGTGGGAGGTCATCGAGTACCAGCACCAGAAGATCGGCCGCGGCGGCGCGAAGATGGTCGCGAAGTTCCGGAACCTCGAGACGGGCGCCATCGTCGAGCGCTCGTTCAACGCGACGGAGAAGATCCAGGACGTCTTCATCGAGTACCGGACGATGACGTTCCTCTACGCCAACGGCGACCAGTACACCTTCATGGACAACGAGACGTTCGAGCAGCCCACGCTCACGCGGGACCAGATCGGCGACGCCGCGCGCTTCCTCAAGGAGAACGTCGAGGTCACCGTCGACTACTACCAGGGGCGCCCGCTGAAGGTCACCCTGCCCAACGTCGTCGAGCTGCGCATCGCCCAGACCGACCCGGGCGTGCGCGGTGACACGGTCTCCGGCGGCTCGAAGCCGGCCGTGCTCGAGACCGGCGCCACCGTGAACGTCCCCCTGTTCATCGAGCCGGGCGAGGTCGTCAGGATCGACACGCGCTCCGGCGAGTACCTGGGCAGGGCCTGAGGCGGCATGCAGCCCAGGGAGCTCAAGCGCCTGCTCGACGTCCTCAAGGACACCGACGTCAGCGAGCTGACGCTCGAGACCGGCGAGTACAAGCTGACGCTGCGGCGCGGCCTCGGCGCGGCGCCCGCGGCGGCGCCCGTGCCGTACGCCGCCGTCCCGCCGGCCCCGGCGCCGGCGCCCGTCGAGCAGCCGGCCGCGCAGCAGGCGCCTGAGCCGGCCCCGAGCGAGCGCCTCGTCGACGTCGTGGCCCCGATCGTCGGCACCTTCTACGCCGCGCCGTCGCCTGACGCGCCGCCGTTCGTGCGCGTCGGCGAGCGCGTGAAGCCCGGCACGGTGCTGTGCATCATCGAGGCGATGAAGCTGATGAACGAGATCGAGGCCGAGACGTCCGGCATCGTGCGGGAGATCCTCGTCGACAACGGCCAGCCCGTCGAGTACGGGCAGGTGCTGTTCCGCATCGAGCCGGACTGAGCCCGCGGTGTTCCGCAAGATCCTCATCGCCAACAGGGGCGAGATCGCCCTGCGCATCGTCAGGGCCGCCCGGGAGCTGGGCGTGCAGTCCGTGGTCGTCTACTCGCAGGCCGACGAGAACTCGCTGCCGGTGCTCCTCGCCGACGAGGCCGTCTGCATCGGGCCGCCCCCCGCCGCGAGCTCCTACCTGAACGTGCGCAACATCCTCGCCGCGGCCCTGGTCACGGGCGCCGAGGCGATCCACCCCGGCTACGGCTTCCTCGCCGAGAACGCCGAGTTCGCCGCCAAGTGCGAGGAGCACAACCTCGTCTTCATCGGCCCGCGGCCGGACAACATCGCCAGCATCGGCGACAAGTCGGCCGCGCGCGCCCTGGCGCAGGAGGCGGGCGTGCCCGTCACGCCCGGCAGCGGTCCGCTCGCGAGCCTCCAGGAGGCCAAGGCGTTCGCCGAGGAGATCGGCTTCCCGCTGATCCTCAAGGCGTCGGCGGGCGGCGGCGGCAGGGGCATGAGGGTCGTGCAGAGCCACGCCGACCTCGAGCGGCAGTTCGTGAACGCCCAGGAGGAGGCGCGGGCCGCCTTCGGCAACCCCGAGCTGTACATGGAGAAGTACCTCGAGGAGCCGAAGCACATCGAGGTCCAGGTGTTCGGCGACGGCCGCGGCGAGGTGGTGCAGCTCTTCGAGCGCGACTGCTCGGTCCAGCGCCGCTACCAGAAGCTGTTGGAGGAGGGCCCCTCGCTGCTCGACGACGGCCTGAGGCAGCGCATCGCCGACGCGGCGGTGAGGCTGGCCAGCCACATCCGCTACCGCGGGGCGGGGACCTGCGAGTTCCTCGTCGACAAGGAGGGCAACTTCTACTTCTCCGAGATGAACACGCGCATCCAGGTCGAGCACCCGGTGACGGAGATGATCACCGGGACCGACCTGGTCCAGGAGCAGATCAAGGTCGCCGCCGGGGAGCCCCTCTCGTGGCGCCAGGAGGACCTGAGCGTGCGCGGGCACGCGATCGAGGTCCGCATCAACGCCGAGGACCCCGAGCACGACTTCCGGCCCACCGCCGGCACGGTCACCGACGTGCACTGGCCGGGCGGGCCCGGCGTGCGGGTGGACTCGCACGTGTACGCCGGCTACCGCATCCCGCCGCACTACGACAGCCTGCTGGCGAAGATCATCACCTGGGCGCCGACGCGCGAGGAGGCGATAAGGCGCATGGAGCGCAGCCTCAGGGAGACGGTGATCGAGGGCGTGAAGACCACGATCCCCTTCCACCTGCGCGTGCTCGACAACGCCTTCTTCAGGCGCGGCCAGGTCTACACGAACTTCGTCGCGCGTAGGATGAGCTCATGACCGAGGGTGACGGGCTCGACATCTCCACCGACGTCCTCTACGGGATCGCGCAGCTCGCGATCGACCAGGTCGCGGGCATCAGGACCGTCCAGCCGCCGGCGAAGGTGGGGGAGATCCTCACCGGTCGCCGCGCCAAGGGCATCGTGATCGAGCGCGGCGAGGACGGCCTGCGGGCGTCGCTGACCGTGTGCGTCGAGTACGGGGTCGAGGTGCCCAAGGTCGCCGCGGAGGCGCAGCGCGCCGTGCGGGAGGCCGTCGCCTCGATGACGGGCATGAACGTCGTGAGCGTGGACGTCACCGTCGAGGACGTCGAGCTCGCCGGGCAGCATGGGGCCTGAGGCGCCGCGGGGCTCGCGCCGCGCGCGCGAGCTCGCCTTCCGCACCCTCTTCCAGGCCGAGCGGGGCTCGGAGGACCTCCTCACCGTCTGGGCCGGCGTGCGCGCCGACCTGGCGGAGGAAGCGGAGCTGGCCGAGGACGACCCCTACGGCGACCCGCTCGACCGCGACGCGCTCGAGCTGGCCGACCTGCTGCTCAGGGCCTACGCCGCCGACAGGCCGCGCGTCGACGAGCTCCTGGAGGAGAACATCACCGGCTGGACCTTCGCCCAGATGTCCCAGACCGACCTCAACGTCCTGCGCATCGCCGTGACCGAGCTCCTGCACCTCGACACCCCGCCGCCGGTGGTGATCGAGCTGGCGGTGCGCGTGGCGAAGCGCTACGGCGGCGACGACTCGGGGCGCTTCGTCAACGGCGTGCTGGCCAAGGTCGTGCGCGCTCTGCGCGCCGGCCAGCCGGAAGCTGCCGCGCGCGAGGGCGAGGTGCCCGTGGCCGCCGAGGCGGGCGGCGAGGGCGGAGGCGAGGGGGAGGAGCGGTGAGCGCGAGGCTCATGGACGGCAAGACGGCCTCGGAGGAGGTCGTCGGCGCGCTGCAGGCGCGCGTCGCGGGGCTGCCCTTCACGCCGCGGCTGACGTTCGTCCGCGTCGGCGACGACCCGGCCAGCGCCTACTACGTCCGCTCCAAGGAGCGGCTGGCGCGGCGCGTGGGCGTCGCGTCGGAGACCCGCGTGCTCCCCGAAGGCACGTCGCAGGCGGAGCTGCTCGCCCTGATCGGCGAGCTGAACGCCGACCCCGAGGTCGACGGCGTGCTGGTGCAGCTGCCGGCGCCCGGCGTGGACGAGGCCGCCGTCCTCGAGGCGATAGACCCGGCGAAGGACGTCGACGGCCTGCACCCGGTCAACGTCGGCCGGCTGTGGACGGGCCGGCCGGGTCTCAGGCCGGCCACGCCGCTGGGCGTGATCGCGCTGGCGGACCGCTACGGCGTGCCGCTCGAGGGCGCACGCGCCGTGGTCGTGGGCCGCTCGAGCCTCGTGGGCAAGCCCTTGGCGGCGATGCTCCTCGAGCGTAACGCGACCGTGACCGTCGCGCACTCGCGCTCACGCGACCTGGCGGCCCTCTGCCGCGAGGCCGACGTGCTCGTGGCCGCCGTCGGCCGGCCCGGTCTGATCACGCCCGAGATGGTCAAGCCGGGCGCGGCGGTCTTCGACGTCGGCCTGACGCGCGTCGAGGGCAAGGTCGTGGGCGACGTCAGCCCCGACGTGGCGGCGGTCGCGGGCTGGCTCACGCCGATGCCCGGCGGCACCGGCCTGATGACCGTGGCCATGGTCGTGGCCAACACCGTCGAGGCGGCGGTGAGGCGCAGGGGGCACGCGGCGTGACCCGGCCGGCCGAGGCCGGCGTCAGCGGAGGCGGGGTCCGCGCGTGAGCGACCTCATCGGCAACGGGCCCCTGATGGCCGCGCTCGTGGCCACCGTGCTGGCGCAGGTGCTCAAGCTCGTGATCGTCCTCCTCACCGAGCGGCGGCTCTTGCTCTCGCGCCTGCTCGAGACGGGGGGCATGCCGTCGTCGCACAGCGCCGCGGTGGCGGCGCTGGCCGTGGCGCTGGGCATGGCCCACGGCTGGGGCAGCCCCCAGTTCGCCATCGCCGCCGTGTTCGGCTCGATCGTCATGTACGACGCCACCGGCATCCGCCGCGCCGCCGGGCTCCAGGCCGAGCTGATCAACGAGCTCGTGAGCGAGCTCGCGCACCTCTTCGACGAGGGCTTCAAGCCCCAGGCCCTGCGCACGCTGCTGGGCCACACCTACCCCCAGGTGATCGTCGGCGCCCTGCTGGGCGTCGCCGTGGCGCTCGCCTTCGGGCTCTGACGGGGACGCGGCGCCCGCGGCGGTCCGGCGTCGGGCCCCTCAGCCCCGGGGCGCGGGCGCGGCTCACCGCGGCCCGCGCGGGGCGGCGGCGCCGCGCACCGTGCGCGCCACCGTCGCGACCCTCACCTCGGCGGCGCCGGCGTCGGTGAGCGCCGCCGCGCACGCCTCCGCCGTGGCGCCCGTCGTGAGCACGTCGTCGACCAGCAGGACGCGGCCGCGCACGCGGCCGGTGGCGCGGAAGGCCCGCGCGGCGTTGACCGCCCGGGAGGCCCGCGAGAGCCCCTTCTGGACGCGCGAGGCCCGCGAGCGGACCAGCGCCGCGCGGTGCTCGCTGCCCAGGGCGCGGGCGACCTCCGCGGCCAGGACCGCCGCCTGGTCGAAGCCGCGCTCGGCGAGCCGCTCGGCGGAGGCCGGCACCGAGACCACCTGGTCGGGGGCGTAGGGCCACGACCTCACGCGCAGGGCGAGGAGCGCGCCGAGCAGGCCGCCCAGCTGCCTGGCGCCGCGGTGCTTGAACGCGGCCACGAGCCGTTCCCACGGCCCGGCGTACGGCCCCAGCCAGGCGCGGTCGCCGAGCGGCGGCGGCGCCGCGGCGACCGCCGCCTCGAGCCACGCGCGGCACGGCTCGCACACGCCCGCGGGGCCTGCCGCGGCCGCGAGACAGGCCGGGCACGTCGCCAGCGCGCCTAGGGCGCGCCCGGCGGAGGAGAGGAGGGTGAGCGCCATGACCCAGTCTCGTGCCGGCGGCAGCGGCCTCGTTGGCGGTACCGGGGCGAACGCCTAGGCGGGAGCGGCGCGAGCCCGGGCGGGGCCGCGACGACGGCCTAGCGCGTCCGCTCCGCTACCGCCGCGAGCTCGCGCCTCAGCGCCGCGGCCGCGCGCGCGTCCGGCGCGTCCGCGAGCGCCTGGTCGAGGGCGGCGAGGCCCGAGCCGGCCAGGCGCCTCGCGGCGGCCTGGGCGTAGGCCAGGGAGCCGTGGCGGCGCATCAGCGCCAGCACGCGCTCGGCGTCCTCGCGGCCGCGGGCCTCGCGCGGGCCGGCGAGCCGGCGCACGACCTCCTCCGCCTCGTGCGGCGGCGCCGTGCGCAGGAGGTGCGCCAGCAGGAGCGTGCGCTTGCCCTCGAAGAGGTCGCCCAGCTCCTCCTTGCCGTAGCCGGGGGCGTCCTCGAGGTTCAGCACGTCGTCGCGGACCTGGAACGCCGCGCCCAGCTCGAGCCCGGCGCGGGTCAGGGCCTCGGTGGGCTCGCGCCCGGCGAGGAGGGCGCCGAGCCTGAGCGGGGAGGCGACCGTGTACCAGGCGGTCTTCAGCGTGACCATGTGGAGGTACTCGTCCTCGCTCACGTCGAACCGCCCCGCCGCCACCCAGGTCAGGTCGAGGTGCTGGCCCTCGGCCGTCCGCGTGACCATCGCCCCGAACTCCTCGAGCACGCGCGGCGCCACCGCGGCCCGAGCGGGGTGCGCCGGGTCCGGGGCGAGCAGGCCGTGGAGCAGGCGCCACATGCGCACGTGCATCGCGTCGCCCACGTTCAGGGCGACGGGCATCCCCACGACGCGGTGCAGGGCCGGCGCCCCGCGGCGCTCCTCGGAGCCGTCCTCGATGTCGTCGTGTACCAGCACCCAGGCCTGGAACAGCTCGAGGGCGGCGGCCACGGTGAGCGCGGCGTCGAGGTCGCTCGCCCCGTGCGCCGCGGCCGAGAGCACGAGCACGCGCCCGCGCAGCGTCTTGCCCTGACGCGAGGGGTAGTCGCGCTGCAGCGCGGCGAAGCGGTCGAGCTCGGGGTGGGGGTCGCCCGCCGGGAGGGCCGCCAAGACGCGCTCCCTGATCGCCGCCGTCACGGCGGCGCTGTCGAGCACGTCGATCACGGGGGACACCGGGTCAGATGATAAGCCGCGGCCCGGCGCTCGTGTCGCCGGGCCGGGACCTGCGGCTCGCCGCGCGAGCGGCTCAGGGGCGATGGATGCAGGCCTTGAAGTGGCCGGGCGAGACCTCCTCGAGGGGCGGCACGACCTCGGCGCACTCCTTCGTCGCCAGCGGGCAGCGGGTGCGGAACACGCAGCCCGAGGGCGGGTTGATCGGGCTGGGGATGTCGCCCTGGAGGATGATGCGTTCGCGCTTGACGGTCGGGTCGGGGATCGGCACGGCCGAGAGGAGCGCCTCGGTGTAGGGGTGGATCGGGTTGGTGTAGAGCTCCTTCGACGGCGCGATCTCCATGATCCGCCCGAGGTACATCACCACGACGCGGTCGGAGATGTACTCGACGACTCCCAGGTCGTGGGCGATGAACAGCAGCGTGAGGCCGAGCTCCTCCTTGAGGTCGAGGAGGAGGTTCACGACCTGCGCCTGGATCGAGACGTCGAGGGCCGAGACGGGCTCGTCGGCGACGATGAAGTCGGGGTCGACGGCCAGGGCGCGCGCGATGCCGATGCGCTGGCGCTGCCCGCCGGAGAACTCGTGCGGGTAGCGGCGCATGTGGTTCGGCGACAGGCCCACGCGCTCGAGGAGCGCCGCCACGCGCTGCTCGCGCTCGCGGCCCTTGGCGAGGTTGTGGATCGTCATCGCCTCGCCGATGATGTCGCCCACCGACATGCGCGGGTTCAGGCTCGCGAACGGGTCCTGGAAGATGATCTGCATCCTCTTCCGGTACTCGCGCATCGTGGCCTTGTTGACCTTGGTGATGTCTACGCCGTCGAACCACACCTCGCCCGCCGTCGGCTCGATGAGGCGGAGGATCGTGCGGCCGACCGTGGTCTTGCCCGAGCCGGACTCGCCCACCAGGCCGACCACCTCGCCACGCTTCACCGCGAACGAGACGTCCTCGACGGCCTTGACGTTGGCCACGACGCGGGAGAAGATCCCGCCGCGGATGGGGAAGTACTTCTTGAGGTTCTTGACCTCGAGGAGCGTCCCCTGGTCCTTGCCCTGCGCCGGGGAGGTCTGCGGCATGGCGCTCATGCCCGGATCTCCGACTTCAGGTCGAGCTCGTTCCACCTGACGCACCTCACCTGGTGGCCGTTACCCGCGTCCTCGAGGGGCGGAACCGCCTCCTTGCAGCGGTCCTGGGCGAAGCGGCAGCGCGGGTGGAACGCGCAGCCCTCCGGCAGGTTCAGGGGGTTCGGCACGTTGCCGGGGATCGCCTGCAGGCGCTCCTTGCGCTCGGCCGCCCTGTCGACGCGCGGGATCGAGTTCATCAGGCCGAGCGTGTAAGGCATCAGGGGCCGGGCGAAGATCGAGTGCACGTCGGCTTCCTCGACCGCGCGACCCGCGTACATCACCACGGCCCGGTCCGCGATCTCCGCCACCACGCCCAGGTCGTGCGTGATGAACAGGATCGACATGCCGATCTCCTCCTGGAGCTTGCGCATCAGGTCGAGGATCTGCGCCTGGATCGTCACGTCGAGGGCGGTCGTGGGCTCGTCGGCGATCAGCAGCTTGGGGCCGCAGGACAGCGCCATCGCGATCATCACGCGCTGGCGCATGCCGCCCGACATCTGGTGCGGGTAGTTCTTGACGCGCTTGCCCGGCTCGGGGATGCCGACGAGCTCGAGCATCTCCGCGGCCATCCGCATGGCCTCGCGGTAGGTCTTCCCCTGGTGGAGCACGATGGCCTCGGCGATCTGGTCCCCGACCGTGTAGACCGGGTTGAGGCTCGTCATCGGCTCCTGGAAGATCATCGAGATCTCGTTGCCGCGGATCTTGCGCATCTCGCGCTCGGACTTCTTGACGAGGTCCTCGCCCTCGAACAGGATCTGCCCGCCCGCGATGCGGCCTGGAGGCGACGGTATCAACCGCATGACCGAGAGGCTCGTCACCGACTTGCCCGAGCCGGACTCGCCCACCACGGCCAGGGTCTCGCCGCGGTCGATGTGGAAGCTCACACCGTCCACGGCCTTCACCGTGCCCTCGTCCGTGTCGAAGTACGTCTTGAGGTCGATGACCTCAAGTAGCCGGTCGCTCTTGGCCATCAGTCCGTACGCTCCCTAAGGCCGGCCCGCGGGCACGGGGCCGCGCGGTGCGGGTCGAAGACCTCGCTGGCGCCGTCGCGTGAGATAACGCGGCGCCTCGGCAAGATTCGGGTGGCATCGATATACCGCTCGGCGTGTCGTGCAGTCACGTGTGGCAGACGATACGAGCCGCAAGGGGCCCGGCGAGCCGAACCGAACGTGCGTGGATGATACCACGCTGAGACCGGCGCGAGTCCACACCCCGGCGGCGCCGGGCCGGCCGGGACGCGCTGCCTCGGGCTGCGGGTCCGCAGAACGCCGCTGGGGAGGGGCTCCCTGCCGTCACCCCTAGCGGCGGCTGCGCGGGTCGAACGCGTCCCTCAGGCCGTCGCCGATCAGGTTCCAGGCGAGCACCGATACGAAGATGAAGACGCCAGGGATGAAGATCCACCACCTGTCGGCCAGGCCCGAGACCCCGACGAACGACTGGGCGGTGTTCAGCATCAGCCCCCAGCTCGTGGCCGGCGGCTGGATACCCAGGCCGAAGAAGCTCAGCACCGCCTCCGTGAGGATGAAGCCGGGGATGGCCAGGCTCATCACGACGATCACGTAGGAGAGCGTCTGCGGCAGCAGGTGGACGCGGATGATGCGCCAGTTGCTGGCGCCGGCCGCCTTCGCCGCCACGGCGAAGTCCCGCTCCTTCAAGGACAGCACCTGCGCCCTGATCGTCCTGGCGACGCCGCCCCAGCCGATCAGAGAGAGCACGACGACGATGAGCGGGAACACGACCGACGACGGCAGCCCCAGCGGGTAGAACACGGCCGAGAGCGTGAGCAGCAGGAAGAGGCTGGGGATCGCGTCGATCGCCTCGACGAGGCGCAGGATCACCTCGTCCAGCCAGCCGCCGTAGAAGCCGGCGAGCCCGCCCATGACCATGCCGATCGCGATGGCGACGATCGAGGCCAGGATGCCGATCGTCAGGCTGATGCGCGCCCCGAACAGGACCTTGCCGAACACGTCCCCGCCCAGGTCGTCTGTGCCCCAGATGTGTACCTTGACCCTGTCGGTGGGGTCGTCGACGCCGAAGAGGTGGAGCGTGGCGGTGGGCCTGATGCCCCAGGCCTGCCTGAGCTGGACGGGGATCAGGTTCACCGGGAACGGCACGTAGCGGTCGCGGATCCCCTCGCGCCGGACGAAGAACTTGATCGGGTAACGCTGCGAGGTGTCGACCTCCCAGACCGTCTGGAACGTCTGCATGTCGAGCGTCTTCTTCATCGCGTAGACGTAGGGCCCGACCCAGCGGCCCTCCTCGTCGCGGAAGCGGATGCGGCTGGGCGGCTGGAAGGTGTTGTTGGTGTTGATGTAGCGCTCGGGGTAAGGCGCCAGGAAGTCGGCGAAGGCGGCGCAGGCGTAGAGGACGCCGAGGACGACGAGCGCGACGCGGGCCAGCGGGTGCTGGCGGAACTGCTTCCAGGCGATCGAGGTCAGGCTCTCGCTCTGGCGCCCGTTGCTGTTGAAGGCGCCGAGGCGGCGCGGGCGCCGCGCCCGGGCCGTGCCCGCCGGCGCCTGGGGGGTCGGCTGGGGGGTGGGCGGGAGCATCAGTACCTGATCCTCGGGTCGACCAGCGCCAGCGCCAGGTCGGAGATGAGGTTGCCGATCATCAGGAAGACCGTCAGCACCGTCAGCAGCGCCATCACGACGTAGACGTCCTGGGCGAAGATCGAGCTGATGAAGAGGGGCGTGATGCCGGGCCAGCGCATCACGAACTCGACCGTCCCGGCGCCGCTGATCAGGCCGGGCAGCACCCCGCCGATCGTCGCCACGATCACGACGATCGCGTTGCGGAAGGCGTGCTTGTAGGTGACGACGCGCTCCGAGAGGCCCTTGGCCTTGGCGGTCCTGATGTAGTCCTGCGACAGCACCTCGAGCATCTCGCCGCGCATGATGCGGCTCGTCGTCGCCAGGCTGGAGAGCGTGACGATGAGCAGCGGCGCGATCAGGTGCCAGCCGCGGTCGAGCAGCTGCTGCCAGGCGGTCAGCGAGCTGTAGTTCGAGCTGGTCATCCCGCCCGTGGGGATCAGGAACCAGCCGTTCGCCTGGTAGAACCACACCGCGAAAGCCAGCACCAGCAGCGCCAGGAAGAAGTTCGGCACCGCCAGGCCGATGAGGCTGAAGACGGTGAGGAAGCGGTCGCCGATCGAGTACTTGCGCGTCGCCGAGTAGACCCCTATGGGGATCGCGATCAGGAACGTCAGGATCGTGGACGGCAGCAGCAGCCAGAAGCTGTTGACCATCCGCGGGTAGATCAGCGAGGTCACGTCGCCCTTCGACACCATGCTGGTGCCGAAGTCGAGGTTGAGGACGACGTTCCTGAGCCAGTAGAGGTAGCGGATGGGCCACGGCTGGTTCAGGCCGAGCACCTCGCGGATGCGCTCGGCCTTGCCGGGGTCCACCTGGTCGAAGGCGAACTGCGAAGCGAAATCACCCGGTGCGATCTCGATGACGAACCATGCCAGGAACGTCGCCAGGAGGAACGTCGGCACCAGGTTTATGAGGCGTCGGATGATGAATACGGTCAATCTGGGTTCCTAATACGGCGGGGCGACAGATAGGGAAGGGGGCTCGGGACCCACTCTCGCGAGGAGAGTGGGTCCCGAGCCTCGTCGTCAGCGTTCGCTGATCAGGTTCTCCCTGAAGTTGCCCGGGCGGTACGGGCTCTCGATGCTGTTGGCGTCGAGGCCTTCGACCGGCCAGACGTTGCCCATGTCGTGGTAGAAGTGGAACGCCGTGCTGATCAGCGGCGTGATCGGCAGGAACTCCCTCATCAGCTCAGCGCGCTCGTTGTAGATCTCGATGCGCTTGTTGAGGTCGAGCTCGGCGACCATCTGGGCCGTGAGGCGGTCCATCAGGAGCTCCCACGACGCGAAGTCCTCGCGGCTCTTGTTCCAGGCGTTCAGGTTCGAGCCGAGCCTGAGGCCGTTCTCGAAGTGCGGGTTGTCGATGTCGCCGCCGGCGAGGCCCCAGATCTGGGCGTCGTAGTCGACGGTGCGGCCGCGCGCCGGGTCGAAGCCCTCGGCCGTGCCGGTGATCGAGTTGCTCCAGATCTCGGACGAGACCTCGCGCGGGTTCACCTGGACGCCGTACTCGGCCAGCGTCTGCGAGACGATCACGGCGAGCTGGGCGCGGCGGTTGTTGCCCGAGTTGTACTGCAGGTCGAACTCGACGCGGCAGCCGGTGGCGGGGTTGCGGAGCACGCCGTCGGGGCCGAGCTCGGTGAAGCCGATCGAGGCGAGCAACTCGACGCCGCGCTCGGGGTCGAACTCGAAGGGCGGGAGGTTCGGCGCGTCGAACGGCGCGGCCGCCTCGGTGTTCCAGTCCTTCGCGGGGAAACCGAGGCCGCCCACGGCGCCCTGGACGAGCGCGTCACGGTCGATCATGATCGCGATGGCGCGGCGGAAGACGGGGTTGCGGAACATCTCCCGCTTGCACTCGTCCATCTTGTTGAAGTTGTAGGTGATGAAGTCGACCGAGCCGGACGGGCCCAGGTTGGCGTGGAGCTGGCCGTGGATCGCGCCCGAGTTGATCGCGTCGCTGATGGCGCGGAGCTGGTCGACCGTGGTGGGCCAGAAGAAGTCGGTCTGACCGGTCACGACCCGGCTGAGGATCGCGTTCTGGTCCTGGGCGAAGGTGACGACCCACTGGTCGGGACCGGGCAGCGGCGAGCCGTCGGCCGCCTTCACGAACTCGCCGAACAGCGGGTTCTTGGAGAGGACGATGCGCTCGCCCTGGCGGAACTCGCTGATGACGTACGGACCGCCGTACACCATCTCGCTGGGCGGCGTGTCGACGCCCCACATCGCGCGGATGCCCTCGGCGCCGCGCGCCTCGTAGACGGGCATGAAGACGTGGGCCGGCACGGTGCCGCAGTCCTTGATCGCGAGCGCGTTCGGGACGGGCCGCGGGAGCGTGATGCGGTAGGTGTAGGTGTCGATCTTCTCGTAGACGACCTTCTCGTCGTCGACGACGGAGCAGGCGTAAGAGTTCGACTGGACGTTCGGGTCACCGATGATCGTCCAGGCCGCGATCGCGTCGTCGGCCGTCATCTCGACGCCGTCGCTCCACTTCCAGCCCTGCTTGACGGTGACGATGAACTCCTGGTTCGGCCGCACCTCTTCGATGTTGGCCGCCCAATACATGTTGTAGGTGCCGTCCTCGCGCTGGAACGAGCGGTTGCCGAGCCAGTCGCGGTAGACGAGGCCCGGGCCGGCCGTCAGGCCGATGACCGCGTTCTCCTGGGCCGAGGAGATCAGCACCGGGTTCAGCGTCGTGAAGTCGCCGAAGAGGTCCTCACGGATGACCCCGCCCTGTACGGCCGTGGGCGCGTACTCCTCTGGCCAGGTGAAGGGCTGCGCTGTGCCGAACGCGGCCAGCGCTAGCGCGGCGATACCCAAGACGAGCCTCTTCATGCTACCTCCAAAGCGAGTCTTGAAGCCGAGCGGCTTCGAGGGGATGCGACCAACACGATAGGGCCTGACCGCCCGCCGCGTCGCGCCCGGGTTCACCGAGGGGGCACGCGGAGGCCGGCCACCACCCGACCGCGAGGGCCGGATGCGGGCTTCGCTCAGCCGAAGGCTTCGTTTTCACCCACACTGCGCGGCAATGTACCATCGCGTCCCCATCGGGTCAAACCCGAGGCGCCGCCGGTCGAGGGACCAGGAAGGCCCTCGACCGGCCGGGCTCGCTGCGGTCGGGGACGGCCGGTGCGGTTCGCGCGGGGGTCAGCGTGGGATGACCTGCATCAGGATGGCCAGCGCGGCCCAGATGCAGGCGAGGTAGATCGTCAGGCGGTGGAGCCCGCCGGCGGCGCCGCCGAGCGTGCCGAACTCGGCGCCCCCGCCGCCCAGGGCGTCACCGAGCCCCGACTGCTTCGGTTCCTGCATCAGCACGACCACGGTCAGCAGGGCCGACACGATCACGAACACTACCAGCACGATCCAGAACATCTCGCCTCCAGCTGCGTCGGCCCTGTCGAAGAGGCAGGCCGCGCGCGGTCGTCGCGGAAGGGCCCACGGGCGGCGCGGCCCGCCGACTCTGGTGCCGAGAGCGGGACTCGAACCCGCACGGGTTTCCCCGGTTGATTTTGAGTCAACTGCGTCTACCGTTCCGCCATCTCGGCAGGCCCGTTCCGCATGTTAGCCTCTCGCCAGGGGGCGTGCCAAGCGCGTCCACACCCGCCATGCGGCGTGAAGCCGCGGCCTCAGGACGGCCCACTTGAGCAGCACCAAGGCCATAGCCGTAGTCAGCTTCCCGGGCAGCAACTGCGACGCCGACGCCCTCCACGCCCTCGGGGACGTGCTGGGCGCGCCGGTGCGGCTCGTCTGGCACGACGAGACCGACCTGGGGAGCCCGCTCGCCGTCGTCCTGCCCGGCGGCTTCAGCTTCGGCGACTACCTGCGCGGCGGCGCCCTCGCGGCCCACAGCCCGGTGATGAGGGCGGTGGCGGGGTTCGCGCGGCGCGGCGGCCCGGTCCTCGGCATCTGCAACGGCTTCCAGGTGCTCACCGAGGCCGGCCTGCTCCCGGGGCAGCTCGCGCGCAACCGCTCGCTCGGGTTCGAGTGCCGCGACGTCCACCTGCGCGTGGAGCGCGTCGCGCCACCGTTCACGAGCCGCCTCGCGCGCGGGCAGGTGCTGCGCTTGCCGATCGCCCACGGCGAGGGCGCCTACTACGCCGACGACGACACGCTCGACCGGCTCGAGGGCGAGGGGCGCGTCGCGTTCCGCTACTGCGACCCCTCCGGCGAGGTCACGCCGGAGGCGAACGTGAACGGCTCGGCCCGGTCGATCGCCGGCATCGTGAACGAGGCCGGGAACGTCATGGGGATGATGCCGCACCCCGAGCGCGCGGTCGAGCCGCTCCTCGGCTACGAGGACGGTCGGTACGTGCTCGGCTCCCTCCTCGACGCCGTGCTGGCGGCGGCAGCGTGAGCGCTCCCGTCGCCGGGACCTCGCTGCGCGACAGAGCCGCCGAGTTCGGCCTCACGCCCGAGGAGTACGACCTGGTCGTCGAGCGGCTGGGCCGTGAGCCGAACGTGACCGAGGCCGGCGTGTTCGGCGCGCTGTGGAGCGAGCACTGCGGCTACAAGAACTCGAAACCCCTGCTCAGGCGCCTGCCGACGGCCGGGCCGCGCGTCCTCCAGGGGCCCGGCGAGAACGCCGGGGTCGTGGACATCGGCGAGGGCTGGGCGGTGGCGTTCAAGATGGAGAGCCACAACCACCCCTCGGCAGTAGAGCCGGTCCAGGGCGCCGCCACCGGTGTCGGTGGGATCCTCCGCGACATCTTCGCGATGGGCGCCCGGCCCGTGGCGGTCCTCGACTCCCTGAGGTTCGGCGAGCTGACCTCGCCGCGCAGCCGCCACCTGCTCGCCGGCGTCGTCGCCGGCATCTCCTCCTACGGCAACGCCGTGGGCGTGCCGACCGTGGGCGGCGAGGTCGAGGTCAACCCCTGCTACGAGGAGAACCCGCTCGTGAACGTGATGGCCGTGGGGCTCCTGCGGCACGAGCAGCTCAAGCGCGGCACCGTCGGCGAGGTCGGGAACAAGCTCTTCTACGTCGGCTCGAAGACGGGCCGCGACGGGTTGGGTGGCGCGGTGTTCGCCTCCGCCGACCTCTCGGAGGCCTCGGAGGCCGACAGGCCGGCGGTCCAGGTCGGCGACCCGTTCCTGGAGAAGCTGCTCCTCGAGGCCTGCCTCGAGGCGATGGACAGGGGCCTCGTCGCCGGCGTCCAGGACATGGGCGCCGCCGGGCTCTCCTCGAGCGTGGCGGAGATGGCGCACCGGGCGGGGAAGGGCGTCGACCTGTTCGTCGACCGCGTCCCGCGTCGCGAGGAGGGCATGACGCCGCTCGAGGTGATGCTCTCCGAGTCGCAGGAGCGCATGATGCTGACCTGCCGTCCCGGCCGGGAGGGCGAGCTGGTGGCGCTGTTCGCGCGCTACGGTCTCGACGCCGTCGAGGTCGGGGTGGTCCGCGACCACGGCGAGCTGCGCGTGATCGACCGCGGAGAGGTCGTGGCCGCGATGCCGGTGCGGGCGCTGAACGAGCCGCCCACCTACGTGCGCGAGGGCGTCGAGGACCCGGCCGTGCGCGCGGCGCGGGAGCGCGACCTGGGCGGCCTGGCCCCCGTCACCGATCCCTCGGCGGCGCTCCTCGAGCTGATGGCGGCGCCCGCGGTGGCCTCGAAGGAGCTCGTCTTCCGCCGCTACGACCACCAGGTCATGACGAACACCGTGGTCCTGCCCGGCCAGGCCGACGCCGCCGTGCTCCGGGTGAAGGGCACGAGGCTGGGCATCGCGGCGACCGTCGACTGCGACTCGCGCTACGTGCGCCTCGACCCGCGGCTGGGCGCCGCCCACGCCGTCGCCGAGGCGGCGCGCAACCTGAGCTGCGTCGGGGCCGAGCCGCTGGGCGTGACCGACAACCTGAACTTCGGCAACCCCACCGACCCGCACGTCTACTTCCAGCTCGAGCGGGCGGTCGAGGGGATCCGCGAGGCCTGCCTCGCGCTCGGCACGCCGGTCACCGGCGGCAACGTCAGCCTCTACAACCAGTACGTCGAGGGCGGCAGGGTACGCGCCGTGCACCCCACGCCCACGGTCGGCATGGTCGGCGTGCTCCGCGACGTCGCGCGTCGGGCCACGCAGGACCTCAAGCGCGACGGAGACGTTCTGTTCCTGCTCGGCGCAGGCGCCCCGAGCCTGGGGGCCAGCGAGTACCTCTACCGCCTCCACGGGCTCGAGGCCGGCTCGCCGCCGGCGCTCGACCTCGCCGCCGAGGCCGCGGTGCAGGCGGTCGTGCGCGGCCTGATCGCGGAGGGGGTCGTCGACACGGCCCACGACGCCTCCGTGGGCGGCCTCGCGGTCTGCCTCGCCGAGATGGCGGTGTGCGGCGGCCGCGGGCTGGCGGCCGACCTGCCGGCGTCGGGAGCGGGGGTGCTCGGGCGCGACGTGGCGCTCTTCGGCGAGTCCTCGGCGCGGGTCGTTCTCGCCGTGGAGCCCGCCCGGGCGGCGGCGGTCGAGGAGGCCTGCGCCGCGGCCGGCGTGCCGGCCGTGCGCCTCGGCACTGCCGGCGGCGACAGGCTGGAGCTGCGCGTCGCGGGCTCGCCCGCCGTGGACCTGCCGCTGGCTAGCGTCGCCGCGGCCTGGCGACGCACGTTCGCCGAAGCGCTAGGCTGAGCCATGACACCCTGGGCGCCGCTGGACCTGGTCGACGACAAGCCGCGCGAGGAGTGCGGCGTGTTCGGCGTCTACCGCCCGCCGTCGGCGGCGGGCGAGGGCGCGCCCGACCTCGCGGCGCTCTGCCAGCTAGGCCTCTTCGCGCTGCAGCACCGCGGCCAGGAGTCGTGCGGCATCTGCGTCACCGACGGCAGCGAGGTGCGCATCGAGAAGGGCATGGGCCTCGTCACCCAGGTGTTCACGGCCGAGCGGCTCGCGAAACTCGCCCTGCCGGGCGCGCGCATCGGGGTGGCGCACACGCGCTACTCGACGACCGGGTCGAGCCTGCTCTTCAACGCCCAGCCGCTCACGGTCCGCTCGAACAAGGGCGTGCTGGCGCTCTCGCACAACGGCAACTTCACCAACGCGCGCGAGCTGCGCGACGCGATGCTCGCGACGGGCGCGGTCTTCCAGACCACGAACGACTCCGAGGTGATGCTGAACCTCATCGCCCGCTACTCGCGCCTCGACCTGGTGCGGGCCACGGCGATGGCGATGACCGAGCTCGAGGGCGGCTTCTCCGTGGTCCTGATGGACCAGCGCCGGCTGATCGGCCTGCGCGACCGCCACGGCGTGAGGCCGCTGGTGGTGGGCTCGCTGCCGGACGGCGGCTGGGTGCTGGCCTCCGAGCCCGCGGCGCTGCACGTCGTCGGCGCCGAGTACGTGCGCGACGTGAGGCCCGGCGAGCTGGTCGTCGCCGACGAGGGTGGCCTGCGCTCGGAGCAGGTGCTGGCGCCGCGGCCGGCCCCCTGCGCGTTCGAGTGGATCTACTTCGCGCGCGGCGACTCCGTGCTGGGCGACGTCTCGGTGCACGAGGCGCGGGTGCGGATGGGCGAGGAGCTGGCGCGCGAGGCCCCGGTGGAGGCCGACGTGGTCGTGGGCGTGCCCGAGTCGGGCCTGGCGGCCGCGCTCGGCTACGCGCGCGCCAGCGGCGTGCCGTTCGACCTGGGCCTCTACCGTTCGCCCTACGCCGGCCGCTCGTTCATCAACCCGACGCAGCACCTGAGGGAGCAGAAGGTCAGGCTCAAGCTGGCCGCCACCACGGCCGTGAGGGGCAAGCGCGTCGTGCTCGTCGACGACTCGATCGTCCGCGGCACGACCTCGGGGCGCATCGTGAGGCTGCTGCTGGAGGCGGGCGCGACCGAGGTGCACTTCCGCGTCTCGAGCCCGCCGATCCGCTACCCCTGCTACTACGGCATCGACACCGCCGCCCGCCAGGAGCTGGCCGCGGCGAAGCTGAGCGTCGAGGAGATACGCCAGCGCATCGGCGCGACGTCGCTCGCCTACCTGAGCGAGGCCGGGCTCCAGCGCGCCCTGGGCCTGCCGTCGGTCTGCCTGGCCTGCTTCGACGGGCGCTACCCGGCGGGGAAGCCGCAGGCGGCCGTGGGCGCCGCGGCAGAGGGCGAGGTCGTCGCCTAGCCCCGCCTGCCGAGGACGAGGGTCGCGAACCGCCACAGCCTGGGCGCGCGCCGCCAGCGCTTGGGGTCGAGCGCGACGCGGAACAGCCACTCGACGCCCAGCCGCGACGTCCAGCGGGGCATGCGCCTGACGCGCCCCGCGAGCACGTCCAGCGTGCCCCCGACGCCGATCATCACCGCCGCGCCGAGCTCGGCGTCGTGGCGGTGGAGGAAGACCTCCTGCGACTCGCCGAGGCCGGCCAGCAGCAGGCCCGCGCCGCTCTCGCGCACGGACCTGACGACGCGCGCGGTCTCCTCGGGCCCGCGGAAGTAGCCGTGGTGAGCTCCGAGCACCCGCGTCCCGTAGCGCCGCGCGACGGCGCGTGCCGCCTCCTCGGCGACCCCCGGGACGCCGCCCAGCAGGAAGGCCGTGACCTCGGCGCCGCCCAGCTCCAGCACGCGCTGCACGAGGTCGACCCCCGGCACCCGGCCGGGCAGGTCGATCCCCTGGCGGCGGGCGGCCCAGGCCACGCCGACGCCGTCCGCCACGACGAGCTCGGCGCGGCGCACCGCCTCGGCCAACGCCGCGTCGTCGCGCGTGCGCACGACGATCTCGGGGTTCAGCGTCACCACCAGTCTCCCCGGCTCGCCCTCGGCCCGTCCCCGCCTGAGCGCCGCCAGGACCCACTCCGCGGCCTCGTCCAGGGACACGGCGTCGAGAGGCAGCCCAAGGACGTAGTGCCTCACGCCCCTACGCGGCCTCCGGCCTGGCGAAGCGGTAGACCGGCGCCACCCCGCCCTCGTCGACGGCCACGAGGACGGGCGCCGTGGGGGAGACCGCGGCGGACCCGGCCAACCCCAGGTCCTGGTCGCTGCCGAGGGCCCTCAGGAAGTTGCCCACCGAGGAGTGCCAGAGCGCCTCGATCGGGTCGGGGTAGGAGCGGAGCATCGCCACCGACATCGCGGTGGCGCCGCTGTGGCTCACGTCCCCGGCGAGGTCGCGCAGGAGCCCGGCGATGAGGCCCGCCGCGATCGCGTCGTCGAGGTCGGGGTCGCCGGCGAAGCCGGAGCAGACGAGGTAGACCTTCCCCCGGGAGCGGCGCGCCGCCAGCTCGGCGGCGGCGCGGGCGTTGAGGAGCGAGGCCAGGACGACGGTCGGGGCCGATGACGCGACGGCGAGCGCCCGGGGCGCGTTCTCGGTGAGGATCACGGCCGAGCGGCCCTTCACGTCGAGCCGCCTCAGCGCGGCGGGGGAGGTGCCGTGGTTGAAGCGCTCGGGCGGGAAGCCTCCCTTCTCGCCCATGAGGAGGACGCTGGGGTCGGCGTCGGCCTCCTGCCGGGCCCGGCGCACCGAGCCGGTGAGGGCGAAGCGTGAGAGGCCGTTGTCGAGCAGCATCGGCGCCAACGTGCCGGTGCGCAGCACGTCGATGAGCACGACCACGTCGTCGTAGGGTCCAGCGGGCACCAGGTCTGTGTGGATCTGCATGTTCCCTCGGGCCGGTCGCGCCCGCTCAGCGGCGGGCGGCGTCCGCCCCCGCGCAGGACGTCCGGTCGGCGCCTGAGGCGCCGGGCACGGGGACTCTACCACTGCGGCGGCCGGCACGGGCGTGACAGACGCGCGGAGCGACCCGCCCCCGCCGCGCGTCCCGGTAGAGTGCTCCGTGCGAACGGACATGCGACCTCCCGACCTCCGCACCGCCTACCTCGCCGGGAGCCTGGGCGAGTTCTTCGAGCTCGCCCCGGGCGACACCGCGGCGGCCCTCGACCTGCGCCGGGACGTCGACAGGCAGGCCCTGGCGGCGGCGCTGAGGCCGCACGCCGAGCGGCTCGGCGCCCCGGAGGCCGTGCTGCGGAGCCTCGAGAGGTTCGCCCACCCGCGGGCGATGGCCGTCGTGACGGGCCAGCAGGCGGGCCTGCTCACGGGGCCGATGTACACGCTCGCCAAGGCGATGACGGCCGTCAGGCTCGCCGCGCGGCTCGACAGCGAGGACCGCCCCGTCGTGCCCGTGTTCTGGGTCGCGAGCCAGGACCACGACGTCGCCGAGGTCGACCACGCCTACCTGCTCGACGCGTCGGAGACCCTGCGGCGCGCCGAGGTGCCGCTGCCGGAGGGCGTGGCGGTGGGCCGCATCCCGCTGCGTCGCGAGACGGTCGCGGCGGTGGCGGCGTCCGTGGCGCACCACACGCCCCGGCCGCCGTGCGAGGCCGAGGTGCTGGCCCTCGTCGAGGAGGCGGCGTCGGTGTCGCGCACCTACTCCGACTGGTTCTCCGCACAGCTCTACCGCCTGCTGGGGGACACGGGCCTGGTGATCGTCGACCCGCTCGAGACCGAGGTCGCGCGCCTCTTCGCGGGCCTGCTCGAGCGCGAGCTCGACGAGCCCCTGGAGGGGCCGGCGCGGGTGAACGAGGCCGGCAGGCGCCTGAGGCAGCTCGGCTTCGCGCCGCAGCTCGGCCGCGCGGAGGGCGCCACGAACCTGTTCGTCGAGCTGCCCGGCGAGGACGGGCTGCCGCGGCGCCACCTGCTGCGCGTCGAGGACGGCGCGTTCGTCGCCGGCGGCGCGCGCCTGGGCGCCGACGACCTGCGGCGGCGGCTGCGCGACGACCCCACGTCGGTCACGCCCGCCGCCGGGCTCAGGCCCGTCGTGCAGGACGCGCTGCTGCCCACCGCCGTGTCGGTGCTCGGTCCCGGCGAGCTCGCCTACGTGGCGCAGCTCAGGGGCGTCTACGAGCTCCACGGCGTGCCGATGCCCCTGGCGTGGCCCCGCGCCACGGTGACGGTGCTCGAGCCGGCGGCCGCCCGGCTGCTGCGGCGGCACGGGCTGACCGCGGCGCGCCTGATGGCCGACCCGGACGGCGAGCTGGAGCGCGTGCTGCTGGAGCGCCACGGCGCCGCCAGCGCCTTCAACCGCGCGGTGAACGAGCTGGAGGCGGCGTTCGACGAGCTGATGGCGCACGTGGACGGCATCGACCCGACGCTGCGCGGCACGGTGAAGCGGGGCCGCTGGCACCTCGAGGCCACGGTCTCCCGCCTGCGCGGCAAGGCTGCCGCCGCCCTGGCGCGGCGGGACGCCGAGACGAAGCGACAGTTCGAGCGCCTGCGCGCCCACCTGCTGCCGCTCGGCCAGCCCGCCGAGCGGGTCCTCTCGCCCTACAGCCACGCGCTGAAGTTCGGCTTCGCGCCCCTGCTCGCCCGCCTGCGCGAGGTGGGCGAGTCCGGCCACCACGAGCTCGAGCTGTGAGCGTGAGCGCGCCGGGCCCGGCCCGGCGCGCCGTCCACCTCAGCGGCTGACCGAGTAGTTGGGCGCGTCGGCGGTGATCGTGACGTCGTGCGGGTGCGACTCGATCAGGCTCGCCTGCGTGATCTGCACGAAGCGCGCGCCCTCGCGGAAGGCCTCGAGGTCGGGCGCGCCGCAGTAGCCCATCGCCGAGCGCAGGCCGCCGGCGAGCTGGTAGAGGACGTCCCTCACCGGTCCCTTGTAGGCGACGATGCCCTCGACGCCCTCGGGCACGAGCTTGGCGCGGTCCTTGGCGTCCTCCTGGAAGTACCTGTCGGCGCTGCCTCCCGCCATCGCCCCCAGGCTGCCCATGCCGCGGTAGGCCTTGTAGCGGCGGCCCTCGCGCAGCACCTCCTCGCCGGGCGCCTCGGTCGTGCCGGCCAGGAGCGAGCCCATCATCACGCTGTCGGCGCCGGCAGCCAGGGCCTTGGCGATGTCGCCCGAGTACTTGATGCCGCCGTCGGCGATCAGCGTCACGCCGGCGCCCCGGGTGACGTCGGCGACCGCGAGGATCGCCGAGAGCTGCGGCATCCCCACGCCGGTGACCACGCGCGTCGTGCAGATCGAGCCGGGGCCGACGCCGACCTTGATGCCGTCGGCGCCGCGCTCCACCAGGTCAGCCGCGGCCTCGGCCGTGGCCACGTTGCCGGCGACGACCTCGACCGAGAACGACTCCTTCAGGTACGAGAGCGCGTCGAGGATCCCCTGGGAGTGGCCGTGCGCGCTGTCGAGCACGAGCACGTCGACCCCGGCCTCGACGAGGGCCGCGGCCCGGGCCTCGAGGTCGGCCGAGACGCCCACGGCGGCCGCGACCCGGAGCCGGCCGAGCGAGTCCTTGGCGGCGTGCGGGTACTCGACGGCCTTGTTGATGTCCTTGATCGTGATCAGCCCGCGGAGCCTGCCGTCGTCGTCGACGACCAGGAGCTTCTCGACCTTGTGGCGCTTCAGGACCTCCCTGGCCTGCTCCAGCGTCGTGCCCACGGGCACCGTGATGAGCCCCTCCGAGGTCATGAGCTCGGTGACGTTGCGGCTCATGTCGTCCTCGAAGCGGAGGTCGCGGTTCGTGAGGATGCCGGCGAGGCGGCCGTCGGGCTCGACGATCGGCACGCCGCTGATCCGGTACTCGCGCATCAGCCTGTGGGCGTCGCCGACCGTCGCGTCCTTGCCGAGCGTGATCGGGTCGACGATCATGCCCGACTCGGAGCGCTTCACCTTGCGCACCATCTCGGCCTGCACCTCGACGGGCATCTTCTTGTGGATCACGCCGATGCCGCCGTTGCGGGCCATCGCGATGGCCATGCTCGTCTCCGTCACCGTGTCCATGGCGGCGGAGACGAGGGGGACGTTCAGCCGCACGCCAGGCGTGAAGCGCGTGCTCAGGTCGACGTCGCGGGGCAGCACGGCGCTGCGCGCCGGCACCAGCAGCACGTCGTCGAAGGTGAGCGCCGTGCCCACGATCTTCGCCTGGGCCGAGCGCGTCCTCGTGACCGTCTCCGTCATGAACCCTCCTCGGTGAGCTCGACCAGCCGATCCAGCCAGCGGTCCGGCATGCGGACGGCGCGCCCGCGCCTGTCGGTCGGCACGTGTTCGGTCCTGCCGGTGGCGACGAGCTCGCCGCCCGGCAGCCGGTGGAGCCTGTAGTCGAAGGCGACGCGCCGGCTGCGCGCGTCGACGAGCGTCGAGACGACGGCCACCTCGTCGTCGAAGTAGGCGGCGCTGCGGTAGACGACCTCGAGCCGCGAGACGGCGAGCGAGAGGCCCGACTCCTCCATCTCGCGGTAGGAGAGGCCGCGTTCCCGCATCCACTCGACCCGCCCGGCCTCGAACCAGACCGGGTAGACGGAGTGGTGGACGACGCCCATCTGGTCGGTCTCGGCGAAGCGCGCGCGCACGACCGTGACGGTGTCGCGCGGGCCCAGCTCCACGTCCGCCTGTGGTCTCGGGAGGTTCGTCGTGGTCACGCGCCCAGCACCGTTCCTCGGCAGAGCATAGCGCCGAGAAGACCCGCGCTGGGGCCGGTGGTAGACTCCGCCGGGGAGCGAACGGTGAGCAGCCGCAGGCCGCGCTCGATCGGCGCGGAGTTCCAGTCCCAGACCAAGTTCCGGCGCGGTCAGCTCCCCGCGGCGCGGGGGCGGGTCGCGCCGGCGTTCAAGGTCTACGCCAACCCCAAGGAGATCGCGAAGCTGCCCCAGGCGCACCTCAAGGGCGGCACGGGGGTGTGGACGGCGATGTCGTCGCCGCGGGGCGAGGCCGAGGGCGGCCGCATCAAGGACGGGCAGCTCGCGCAGCTCCTGTGGGCCGCGGCCGGCTTCACGATGGGGGGCGAGAGGGTGCCCCTCCACTCCCAGGGCGTGTCCTCGGTCGAGGTGTACGTGCTGGCGCTGCAGGTCAGGAACCTGCTGGCGGGCGTCTACCACTACGACCCGCGCGAGCACAGCCTGGCGCACCTGATCGTGGAGGACCCGCTGCCCGCGCTCTCCGAGGCGCTGCTCAGCGACCTGGACCTCACCGCCCAGGCGGCGCTGCTCTGCTTCACCGGGGTGCCCGGCCGCCACCGCGCCGCCGACGGCGGGCGGCCCTACCGCTACCTCTACCTGGACGCCGGGGCGGCGGCCCAGAGCGCCGCGCTCGCGGCCGGCGCGATGGGCCTGGCCTCGCGCCTGATCACCGACTTCTACGACGACGAGCTCGCCGAGCTCCTCAAGGTCGACGGTCGCGACGAGCACCCGCTGTGCCTCGTGGCGGTCGGCCCATGAGCGGAAAGGTAGAACGGTATGTCTGATGCTGGTACTGCGGTCGCCGGCGGCAACGCCGCGGTCCTGGAGCGGCTGGCGCGCCACGCGCCCGGCCTGTGGCGCCCCGAGGTCGCGTTCGTGCGCGGGGACGGCGCGCTCCTCTACGACGCCGACGGCAAGGAGTACATCGACTGCCTCGCCGGCATCGGCGTCGCCAGCGTCGGGCACGGCAACCCGCGCCTCGCCGCCGCCGTGGCCGAGCAGGCCGCGCGCCTCGTCGTCTGCCCGCAGAACCTCGGGAACGACGTCCGCGCGCGCTTCATGGAGGAGCTGTTCACGTTCGTCAGGCCGCCCCTGACCCGGGTGTTCCTGTCGAACTCCGGCGCCGAGGCCAACGAGGCCGCCCTCAAGTGGGCGCGCGTGGCCACCGGCCGCACCCGGTTCGTGGCGATGAAGCGCGGCTTCTCCGGCCGCACGATGGGCGTCCTGCCCCTGACGTGGGAGCCCAAGTACCGCGAGCCGTTCGAGCGCGGCCCGTCGGACGTCACGTTCGTGACGCTAGGCGACGAGGACGAGCTGGCCGCGGCCGTCACGGAGGAGACCGCGGCGGTGGTGATCGAGCCGATCCAGGGCGAGAGCGGCATACGGCCCGCGCCCGCCTCGTACCTCCGCCTGGCCCGCGAGCTGACCCGCGAGCGCGGCGCCCTCCTGGTGCTCGACGAGATCCAGTGCGGCGTGGGCCGCACCGGCACGTTCCTCGCCTCGGAGCCCAGCGGCGTGGAGCCCGACGTCGTCACCCTGGCGAAGGGCCTCGCCGGCGGCGTGCCCATCGGCGCGACGCTGATGACCGAGGCGGTGGCGTCGGCCATGCCGGCCGGCGGCCACGGCACCACGTTCGGCGGCAACCCGCTCTCGGCGGCCGCGGGCCTCGCGGTGCTGCAGGAGATCAGGGAGCGCGACCTGATGCGCCGCGCCCGCGAGCTCGGCGAGCGGCTCATGGCGGGCCTGCGCGCCCTCGGCGACGAGCGCGTGGTCGAGGTGCGCGGCCGCGGCCTGATGGTCGGCATGGAGCTCTCGGTCCCCGTCGCGCCGCTGGTGTCGGCGCTGCTGGAGGAGGGCGTCGTCACGACCTCGGGCGGCAGCCACACCGTGCGCTTCCTGCCGCCCCTCGTGATCGAGGAGGAGCACGTGGACGAGGTCGTGGCCCGCGTCGGCAGGGCGTTGTCGCGCCTGGGGTGAGGCGCGCGGCGCGCCGGTCCCGTGCCGCCGGGCCGCACGCCGGCCCGGGTCGCGGCCGCCCGGGCCCCGCGCACGCGGCACCGACGTGAGGAACTACTGAAGCCTCGCCGGGACGAGGGGCTTAAGATGGCCGCGATGGGCCAGGTCGAAGCTCTCGCGCTCGAGCTGCTCGAGTACAAGGTCGAGGAGTACGTCGCGAAGCGCCAGGTGCGCGGCGGCGTGAAGTCGATGTGGGACCTGCTCGAGCTGCTCACGCGGGAGCGCGAGCGCCTGACCAACGAGCAGCGCGGCCGGCTCGACCAGGTCACGGCCTCGCTGCAGGCGGCGGGCGGCGGGCCGGCACCCGCCCCGGTGCCGACCGTGGACATCGACTCGCTCGTGCTCGGCGCCGAGCCCGACGTCGAGCTCGCGGAGGAGGAGGCGCCGGCGCGGCCCCCCGACACGCCGGAGGAGCGCGAGGAGCACGCGGTCCTGCAGAGGCTCGCCCGGCGCGTGTGGTGGGACGAGCTCGAGGGCTTCGTGCAGCAGGTGGCGGCGAGCTGGCGCTCGCAGCGCGACCGCTACGCCGCGCGCATCGCCTACGCCACGCTGCAGAACCTGCGCCGCAACGTCGCCCGGCCCACGTTCGTCCGCGACGCGAGCCTCAAGGGCTTCAAGGTCGTGGAGCCGATCCCCTCGCTGGGGGACCCGCTCGTCTCGCTCTCCGACGTCGACTCGCTGGCCGAGATCGCCCGCGAGCTGATCAACCTGATCATGACGATCGGCAAGGACGGGGGCGCGCTGCCCGAGGTCGCGGTCCCCGAGTCCCAGGCCCTGCAGTACGTCAGGCAGGCGGCGCTCCTCGTCGCCGCCGACCCCTACGCGGGCCGCACCTCGCCGATCGACACGCGCATGCCGTCGAGCAAGCAGCTGAGGCTGGCGATCCAGGAGCTGAACCGCGAGCGCCTCCCCGAGGAGCAGAAGGCCGCGCAGCGCCGCGAGCTCGAGCGGCGGCTGGCGGAGGCCCTGCAGCAGGAGCGGAACGAGCGCCTGGCCTTCCACCGCGACGCCGCGATGCTGCAGGACGTGGTCCACACGTTCTTCGAGCGCCTGGCGGACTACCTGCCCACCTCCGTGGGCGGTCGCGCCAGCGGGCCGCAGCTGTCCGGCGGCGTGCTCTTCGGCGTGAACCCGGCGCTGCGCGTCGAGAGCATCAGCCCGGCGGCGACGGAGATCACGGTGCGGCTCGTCGGGCCGGTCCGCCTCTCGATGGGCGGCCACGACTTCGCGTTCTCCGGCGCCGGCGCGTCGCGGGTGCTGTTCGTGGACGACCAGGAGGTCGACCTCTCGGGCACGGCCGTGGTGCAGCTCGGGCGCGAGCGCTTGGCCGTCTTCCGCGAGGGCGACTACGTGCACCTGCGCCTGCGCGACGAGGGGCGCAGCCTGGCGCTGCGGCTCGCCGAGGCGCTGGTCGTGCTGCACGTGCTGACCAGCCCCAAGCGCGAGGACCTGCTGACCGTGGCCAAGGTGATCGCGAACACGGTGCGGGGGGAGCCGCAGGAGCTCGTCGTCCAGGCGATGAACCGCGCGAACCAGATCTCCGCGCGCGCCCCCGACAGGCGCCAGGCCCTGATGGGCCTGTGGCGCGGCGCGGCGCGCGCCGCGGGCGTCGACCTCGACAACGCCACCGTCGAGGGGCTGGTCCAGAGGATCATGGACGCAGTGACCATGGACCCGGGCGACGTCGACGGGGCGCTGGCGCGCGCGCAGGCCGACGAGACGTCTTTCCACACGCTCACGGGCGAGCCGCTCACGGTCGAGCTGGCGGGCCAGAAGATCACCGTGCGCCAGTACCGCGGGCGCACGCGCGGGTCCCAGGAGAGCCTCGTCGCGATGCTGCCCGGCCAGGTGCTGGGCTCGTTCACCGACTACCTGCTCGCGCCTCTGGGCGCCGGTACGCTGCTGTTCGTGCGCGGCGAGTCCGACCTGGCCGTCCTCCACCTGGCGCGGGCGAGGCTGTTCTCGACGGCCATCTGAGCGTCGCCGCGCTGGGAGGTGCGGCATGCCCGAGGCGATGACCGAAGCCGACGTGCGCCGGGCGCTCGAGGGGCTGCCCGGCTGGACGGACGCGGGCGGCGCCCTGCGCAAGGAGCTCCGCTTCGACGGCTTCCCGGCCGCGTTCGCGTTCCTCACCCGCGTGGCCCTCCTCGCCGAGAGGATGGGCCACCACCCCGACTTCTCCTGCTCGTACTCCCGCGTGACGCTGGAGCTGCGCAGCCACGACGCCGGCGGCGTGACCGCACGCGACGTCGAGCTCGCGCGCGCGATCGAGGGCCTGCTGGGCCGGCCCCCCGCGGCGAGCACGGCCTGAGGCCAGCCGGCCGCCGGACGAGGCGGACCGCCCGCGCCGGGCCGGTCCTAGGGGGCGTCCTCCTCGCCGTCGGGCTCCTCGGGCTCGTCGGGCCCACCGGGGGCCTGAGGCTCCTCGGGTTCTCCTGGCTGACCGGGCTCCGCTGACCCCTCGGGCGCGTCGGGCCCCTCGGGTCCGTCTGGCTCCTCGGGCTCCGCGGCCCCCTCCGGCGCGGCCGGTCCCTCCGGCGCCGGAGCCTCCCCAGCCGCCCCCTGGCCCGGTGTCGCGGGGGAGGCCCCTCCGGTCTCGCCCTCGCCGGGCGCCGCGCCCGCCGGCGGAGCGAACGCGTAGGCGCGGCGCAGGAGCGCGACGTCGTCGTCGTCGACGTCGCCGTCGCCGTCGAGGTCGGCGGGCAGGTTCACGCCGGTCCGCCCGTACGACGCCGCCAGCTCGAGCAGGTCGCCGAAGCCCACCACCCCGTCGCGGTCGAGGTCGGCCGGCTCGAACGCGGCCAGCGCCGCCAGCTCGGCCAGCTCCGCGGGCCCGGGCGCAGCGGCGGGGTCCGCCAAGGCCATCGCCATGACCCCGGCGTCGGCGGGCGGCAGCCCCAGCAGGGCGCCGACCTCGTGGCGGAGCGCCGCGTCCAGCGACGGGTGCGCCTCGGGCCGGACCAGCACGCGCACCCGACCGTCCTCGACAAGCGTCAGCGTCAGGACCCCGGGGCCGAAGAGGGCCTCGTCCCCGTAGGCGAAGAGGTGGCCGGCGTCGGCGCTCTCCGTGAGCTCGACGAGTCCGGGCGCCAGCGCCTCCCAGGCGGCCGCGGCGGCCGCCACCTTGTCCGACAGGAGCAGGGGCCCGCCGGCGTCGTCGACGCGGTAGGACGCCGCGACCGGCCGCGCCGGCGCCGCCGCGCCCTCCGGCGCGGCGCCCGCGGGTCCGTCGTCCTCGCCCGCGACCTCGCCCTCCTCGGGCGGCGCGCCGGCTTCGCCGGGCTCGCCCTCGCCCGGCTCGGCGGGGGCGGGCGCCTCGCCGGCGAGCGCCAGGCGAACGGCGTCGAGCACGGCGGGGGCCGGCGTCGAGCCGTCCGCGCGCACCAGGGCGCCCCCGGGGTCGAGCGCCAGGTACCTGCCCCCGGGGTCCACGAGCCCGCCGTCCACCGAGCGCCACAGGCCCTGGGAGAACCCGACGACCGGCGTGGCCAGCCCCGAGTCCGCGTGGAGGGCGACGAGCACCTCGTCGCCGGGGCGCCAGGTCGGCCCGCCGGCGACGATCAGGCGCCGGCCCTCGGCCTCGCCGCCCAGGACCTCGATCACGACCGTCTCGCGCGGGGCCTCGTCCTCGCCCGCCCGTGGGTCGTCGGTGAGCCACTCGCGGACCTCGAGGGTCACGACGGTCCACATGCCGGCGTCGTCGACGCGCGCGGTGACGTCGGCGACCGTCGCCGTCAGCACGGCGTCGGCGCTCTCGAGGACCTCCTGCGGCGAGAGCGCCAGGTACGTCGTGCCCAGCGCCGGCTGCCAGACGGCGAGGCCCAGCGCCACGGCGACGCGGCCGAGCGCACGCACGGCGCGGGACCGGCTCACTCGCGGCCCCCGCCTAGGCCGGGCAGGGCGGGCGCCCGGGGCGCGGCGATGCCGCCCTCGGACAGCGTGGCGGTCTCCCTCACGAAGCCCTCGGCGCGGCGCGAGGCGAACTCGGTGGTGGACGAGAGCGCGAGCGTGGCCGGGGGCGCCAGGGGGACCAGGTCGAAGCGGAAGAGCTCGGCCTCGCCGGTGACCGTGCCGCCGAGGGAGGCGAGGTCCACCTGCAGCCAGCCGGGCCCCGCCTCGTGGAAGAGCGCCAGCTCCCCGCGCGAGGGCCTGACGCTGTCCTCGGCCAGCGCGAACGCGCCGGCGTCCCAGGTCACCAGGGTGGAGAGGCCCTGCAGCGAGCGGGCGTCCGCGACCCGCGCCCGCAGGGTGACACGGCCCCTGACCTCCGTCTGGGGCGGGGAGAGCGTGAGGCGGACGGGCGGCGGCTCGACGACGCGCAGCCTGAACTCCTGGAAGGTGGAGGAGAGGTTCCCGTCCGAGACCGTGAGCGTGAACTCGTACGCGCCCACCGCGGTGGGCGTGCCCTGCAGCACGCCGCCGACCAGCTCCAGGCCGGGCGGGAGGGCGCCCGCCTCCACGCGGAACGTGTACGGCCTGAGTCCGCCCACGGCGTGGACCGGTGCGCGGTAGGGCTCGTTCACGACGGCCTCGGGGAGGTCGGCGGCGAGGAACCGCAGCGCCTCGCCGGGGGCGTCGAGCTCGCCGGCGCAGGCCGCGAGGAGCAGGGCCAACGAGAGGACGCGCGCCGCCCGCCTGTACATGCTCACTCCCTCCGCCGCGCCTCGTGAGCGCGCCTGAGAGCCTACCCTATGCCGCATGAGGCACGCGCCGCAGCACCCCCGGCCGGCCCCGGCGGCGGGGGGAAGGACCGGGGAGGGAGCGCTGTCGGTGCCGCTGTGCGCGGTCGTCCCGGCCGGTCTGCGCCGCCGCCTGCACGTGACGGCGGAGGCCAGGGACCGCTACGGCGTGCCGCTCGACGGCTTCGGGCTGGCCGGGCGCCTGGTGCGCGTCGACACCGCCGCCGCGGCGCGGATCGCCGCCGCGCTGCGCGCCGAGGGCCGGGCAGGGGCGTCGGCGGGGCTGGTGACCGCGGCCGTCGTGCTGCACGAGCTGATGCACGCCGTGCTGGCGGCGGTCCCGTGGAGCGAGGCCGCGCTGGCCGAGCTGACGCGGCGCCTCGGCGGTCAGGGTGCGGACGACGCCCTGGCAGCGTTCCGCGGCGTCTACGCCGGGCCGGGCGCGGCGGGGCGGGTGGAGGCCGCCGAGGAGCTGGCCCTGCTGGGCCTCGCCGTGGACGACCCGGCCCTGGCGCCGCTGGCTCCGCTGTTCGACCCCGCAGCCGCGCGCGCCGCGCTGGAGCCGGCCTGGCTCGCTGTCCACGCCGCCCTCGCCGCGGCGCCCGCGCCGGCGGCCCTGGCGGGCCGTGGGCCGGCCGCGCAGCCGACCGCGGGCGGGGCGGGAGGAGGCCCGGCGGAGCCCGAGCGCCGTGTCCGCGACCTCCTCGCCCTGCTCACGCTCCCGCGCCGCCTGCACCCCACGTCGCTCGAGGCGAGGCTGGAGGCCGCCCTGGAGCTGTGGCGTCCGCTGCTCGGCCCCGGGGCCGGCGACCTCGTGATGCGGGCGCTGCGCGCCCTCGACGCGCTGCGCGAGGAGCGCCCGCGCGCCCCCGGGCCGCCCCGAACGGGCCCGCCTCCGGCCTGGCAGCGCGCCGCCGCGTCGGAACCGGAGGGCGAGCCGCGCTACGCGCCGGAGGAGCCGTGGATGCGGTCGGTGCGCATCGTCGCGAAGGTCGTCCCGGTGTGGCTGGCGCAGCTCACCGCCTGGTACGGGACCAGCGTGACGCGCCTCGACGAGGTCCCCGATGCCGCCCTTGCCGACGTCGCCGCCGACGGCTTCGACACGCTGTGGCTGGTGGGCGTGTGGGAGCGCAGCGCGGCCTCCCGCGAGATCAAGCGCCTGCAGGGCATCGACGCGCCCCTGGGCAGCGCCTACGCCGTCCACGACCACGTCGTCGCCGCGTCGCTGGGCGGCGAGGAGGCCCTGGGGAGGCTGAGGGAGCGGGCGGCGGCACACGGCATCAGGCTCGCCGCCGACATGGTCGCGAACCACACGGCGATCGACTCGCGCTGGGTCGAGGAGCACCCCGACTGGTTCGTCCAGGTGAGCGAGCCCCCGTTCCCGAACTACTCCTTCACCGGACCCGACCTGACGCCGGACCGGCCGTTCGCTGTTCGCATCGAGGACGGCTACCTCACGGGCCGCGACGCGGCCGTCGTGTTCGAGCGCGTCGAGCGCGCCACCGGCGAGCGGCGCTACGTGTTCCACGGCAACGACGGCACGGGGCTCCCCTGGAACGACACGGCGCAGCTCGACTTCCTGAACCCGGAGGCCAGGCGCGCCGTGGTCGACAGCGTCGTCGCCGTCGCGCGGCGGTTCCCGGTGCTGCGCTTCGACGCCGCGATGGCGCTCGTGCGGCAGCACGTCAGGCGCCTGTGGCACCCGCGCCCCGGCGAGGGCGGCGCCGTGCCGTCGCGGTCCGAGCTGGCCGTGGACGACGCGACGTTCGACGCCCTGATGCCCCGCGAGTTCTGGCACGAGGTCGCCGACGCCGTCGCGGAGCGGGCGCCCGGCACCATGCTGCTGGCCGAGGCGTTCTGGCTGATGGAGGAGACGTTCGTCCGCCGGCTCGGCGTGCACCGCGTCTACAACAGCGCCTTCATGCTGATGCTGGCCGAGCGGCGCGACGCCGAGCTCAAGCGGCTGCTCGCGGAGGTGCTGCGCCGCGACCCGGTCGTGCTCGAGCGCTACGTGAACTACCTCACGACCCCCGACGAGGCGAGCGCGAGGTCGACGTTCGGGGCGGGCGACCGCTACTTCGGCGTCGCGACGCTCCTGTGCACGCTGCCGGGCACGCCGCTGTTCGGTCACGGGCAGGCGGAGGGCCTCACCGAGGACTACGGCATGGAGTTCGCCGCGCCGCGCACCGGCGAGCGGCCGGACGAGCCGTTCAGGGAGCGCCACCGGCGCGTGCTCGCGCCGCTCCTCAGGCTGCGCGAGCGCTTCGCCTCGGCCCGCGGGCTCACGTTCCTCCGCGCGGTGGACGCGTCCGGCCGCGAGCTCGAGCGCGTGCACGCCCACGGCTTCGCCCCCGGCGAGGGCTGGGGTGCGACGCTGGTGGCCTTCAACCACGGCGAGGAGGCGGTCGCGGCGACGCTGGTGGCACCGTCCGGGCCGGCCTGGGAGGCCCTGGGACTGCCGCTGCCCAAGGAGGGCGAACGCGTGGTAGCGCGCAGGCACCCGCACGGCGACGAGGTCGCCTGGACCCGCGACGACCTGCTCGGCGGCTGGCGCCTCGAGCTGGGCCCCTTCGAGGCCGTCGTCTACCTCGACGTGCGGCTCGAGCGCGCGGGCCCGCCGTCCGCCCCACCCGGGGACGAGCCCCGGGGGGTTGGCGTCCGGCGCCCCGACGACCTGCCGGCACGCGGCGCGGCGCGCCGGCGCGCGCGCACGGCCCGGCTCAGTCGCGGCGGGCCGCGGCGGCGAGGCGGCGGCTCTGCAGGTGGGTGAGGGCGAGGGCCAGGGCGTCCGCCTCGTGGTCGCTGGCCGGGCGCCGGGGCAGGGCGAGGAGCGCCCTGACCATGTAGGCGACCTGGCCCTTGTCCGCTCGGCCGGACCCGACGAGGGCCTGCTTCACCTCGAGGGGACCGTACTCGTGCACGGGCAGGCCGAGGTCGGCCGCGCAGAGGAGCACGACCCCGAACGCCTGCCCGACCTTGAACGAGGTGCCCCGCTGCTGGTGGAAGTACTGCGACTCGACGGCGACGGCGTCCGGACGGTGCTCGACGAGGAACGCCATGACCCCGTCCCGCAGCTCGCGCAGCCGCGTCGGCGCGGGCAGGCGCGCGCTGGTGGTGAGCAGACGCGAGCCGAGGAGGCGCGCGTCCTTGCGCGCCTCCTCGACCGCTCCCAGCCCCAGGTGCGCGAGCCCCGGGTCCACGCCGACGACCCTGTAGCCTCGCGCCAGGGGCGCCGGCGTGAGTCCTTCCACGCTCAGTATTCTGCCAGGTACCTGTCCAGCTCCCAAGCGTGCACGGCGATGCGGTAGTCGTCGTACTCGAGCGTCTTCGCGGCGACGAACTGCTTGAACGCGTGCTCGCCGAGCGCGTCGACGATCACCTTGTCGCGCTTGAGGTTGCCGATCGCCTCGCGCAGCGTCGCGGGCAGCTCACGGATCTTGTGGCGCCGGCGGTCGCGCACGCTCATGTGGTAGATGTTCCGGTTCACCGGCGGCGGCGGCACGAGCTGGCGCTCGAGGCCGTCGATGCCGGCGGCGCAGATCACGGCCAGGGCGAGGTACGGGTTGCACGACGGGTCGGGCATGCGCAGCTCGGCGCGGGTGCTGTTCCCGCGGCGGGCGGGCACGCGGATCATCGCGCTGCGGTTCGACACCGACCAGGCGATGTTCGTCGGCGCCTCGAAGCCGGGCGTGAGGCGCTTGTACGAGTTCACGGTCGGGTTCGTGACGGCCACGAAGCTGCTGGCGTGCTCGAGCACCCCGGCGATCCACTGCTCCATGACCTCGGAGAGCTGGTGGCGCCCGTCGGGGTCGTAGAACGCGTTCTTGCCGTCCTTGAACACGCTCATGTGGCAGTGCATGCCGGAGCCGTTGATCCCCTGCACGGGCTTGGGCATGAACGTCGCGTGCAGGCCGTGGTTCATCGCGATGCGCTTGACGACCGTGCGGAACGTGAGGATGTTGTCGGCCGTCCTGAGCGCCGGCGCGTACTTGAAGTCGATCTCGTGCTGACCGGGCGCGACCTCGTGGTGGGCGGCCTCGATCTCGAAGCCCATGGCCACCAGCGTGTTCACCATGTCGCGCCTGGCGTCCTCGCCGCGGTCCACCGGCGCGAGGTCGAAGTAGCCGGCGGCGTCGTTCGTGCGCGTGGTCGGCGAGCCGTCCGGGTTCCGCTGGAAGAGGAAGAACTCCGGCTCGGGACCGACGAAGAAGTCGTCGTAGCCGAGGGACTGCAGCCGCTCGATCTGGCGCTTGAGGACGTACCTGGGGTCGCCCGGGAACGGCGAGCCGTCGGGCAGGGCGATGTCGCAGATCAGCCGCGCCACCGTGCCGCGTCCGGGCCCCTCCATCGACTCCGGCAGGACGAGGAAGGTGTCGAAGTCCGGCCGGAGGAGCATGTCCGACTCCTCGATGCGGGCGAAGCCTTGGATCGACGACCCGTCGAACATGATCTCGCCGTCGAGCGCCTTCTCGAACTGCGAGCGCGGCACCTCGACGTTCTTGATCTGCCCGAGGATGTCGGAGAACTGCAGACGCAGGAAGTTGACGTCGTGCTCCTTGAGCAGCTTGCGTACGTCGTCGATCGTCGTTGCCATATCGTCCTTTCGTCGAGCCGGTCGTTACACCTTGGCGTCCTGCGCCGGCTAACGGCGGAAGCGTAAGGCCAGAAGTGGCGAACTGTCAACTGCAGCGCGCACGACTGACCACAATCCGCGTGACGCATCCTCTCCGCCTCTGCCGGTCGGCCGGCGACCGTCACGCGTCCTTAATCGAGCGCCGGAACCGCGGTCGTGACGCGCCTGCCGCGTTGACAGCGCCTGGGGGCGCGACTAGGATGCTCCCAACCGCCGCCTAATCGCAGCACTGCGAACGAGGGAGGACTTACGTCGATGAAGAGAGCACTGTGTGTCTTGGCAGTCGCCCTCGCCGGTCTCGCGCTGGCGCAGCCGCCGGTGTCGAAGGTGGGCACCCTGATGTCGTACACGGGCGCCCTGGCCGAGTTCGGCCCGGCGATCAACAACGGCGCGATGCTCGCGGCCGAGCAGATCAACGCCGCCGCGACGGCCGTGTTCGGCGGCCCGCTGATCGAGATCGTCACCGAGGACGACGGCACCAACCCCTCGCAGGGCGTGGACCGGGCGCGCAAGCTGGTCAACACCGACGGCGTGGTCGCGATCGTCGGCGCTCTCTCGAGCGGCGTGTCGGTGGCGGTGGCCGAGTCGGTCACGATCCCCGGCCAGGTCGTCCAGATCTCGCCGGCCAGCACCTCGCCGCTCATCGCCACGCTGCCCGACGACGAGGACTACATCTACCGCACGGTCTCGTCCGACGCGCTGCAGGGCGTCGTGCTCGCGCAGCTCGCCCGCGGCGAGATCGTCCCCGGCCTGTCGTACGACCGCGCCGCGGTGATCTACGTGAACAACCCCTACGGCCAGGGCCTCGCCGAGGCGTTCGCGGCCGCCTTCGAGGCGCGCGGCGGCACGGTCACGGCCAGGGTCGGTCACCCCGAGGAGCCTCAGCCGACCTACGCCGGCCTGCTCGACCAGCTCCTCGCCGGCGACCCCGAGGTCGTGATCGCCGCCTCGTACCCGGGCAACGCCACGGTCTTCATGCAGGAGGCCCGCGACCTCTACGGGTTCTCGAACTGGATGATGACCGACGGCACCAAGTCGATCGACATCGTCTCCGCGCTCGGCGCCGACGCCGTCGAGGGCCTCTACGGCACCGCCCCTGGCGCCGACCCGCAGTGGGAGGGCTACGTCCGCTTCTCGGCCGCCTACGAGGCCGCGTACGGTGAGCGCCCGCCGCTGCCCTACATCGACACCGCCTACGACGCCGTGGCCGTGATCGGCCTGGCGATGGCCAAGGCGTACATCGACGGCGTCGCGATCACGCCGGCCGCCATCCGCGACCGCCTGCGCGAGGTCGCCAACCCCGACGGCGAGCCGGTCGGCGTGGGCGACTTCGAGGAGGCGATCCGCCTGATGCAGATCGGCGCCGCCATCAACTACACGGGTGCGGCCGGCGAGGTCGACTTCGACGACCTCGGCGACGTCGTCACGCCCGTCGAGGTGTGGCAGTACGTCGGCGGCGAGATCGTCACCAACCAGATCCGCACCGCCGACCAGATCCCGGCGCAGTAACCCTCGGCCGGAACGAGGCGCCGGAGGGCCCGGCGCCGCGAGAGAGGGGAGCCCCACGCGGGCTCCCCGCTCCTCGTTCGGCAGCGGGCCGCGGGGCGCGACGCCGGGCGTCGCGCCGGCCAGGGACGAGGCGCCGTCGTGCGCCCGACGCGGCGGGGGCGCCCTCCTCACGGCCCCACGGCGACGGGGGGCGCCTCGCACCTGCGCGGGGCGGGGCGCGCCGGCGCCCACGCCCCTAGCGGCGGAGGGCGCCCCACCGGGGCGCCCTCCGATCGCCTTGCCGGCTGAGGCCCGGGTTCAGTCGGGCGTGAGGGAGACGACCTTCTCCTCGGGCAGCACGCCGCGCGGGCGGTAGAGCACGACGAACAGCATCAGCAGCGCGATGAGCAGGAACCTGATGTAGGGGCCGCGCTGCGGCAGCACCGGGGAGACGCTGGCCAGGACCGGGCGGAGGGCGTCGACGAGGAAGCTGGCGCCCGTCCAGATCGCCCACACCAGCAGCGCGCCCAGCACGGCGCCGCGGTTGTTGCCGCTGCCGCCCAGCATCAGCATCACCCAGATCAGGAACGTGCCGTAGAGCGGGTCGAAGTGCCCGTAGTCGATCGCGACGACGTAGTGGGCGTAGAGCGAGCCGCCCATGCCCATGATCACCGCGCCGACGACGAAGGCCTGCATGCGGAAGGCGGCGACGTCCTTGCCCACCATCGCGGCCGCGTCCTCGTCCTCGCGCACGGCGCGCAGCACGCGTCCCCACGGCGAGCGGATCGCCCGCTCCAGGCCGGTGTAGACGAGGAAGAGCACCAGGGCGACGATCGCCACGTACACGTACGGGTAGTCGCGGGGCGCCAGCGGCTCGAAGAAGGCGTTAACGAACCCCGGCAGCCAGTCGCAGCCGCTCCCGGTGAGGCAGGAGAGGGGCTGCGGGATGCCGCGCAGGGGCTGTGGCCCGTTGGCCAGCCAGCGCTCGTTCTGGAACACCAGCCGCACGAGCTCGGCGATGCCGATGGTGGCGATCGCCAGGTAGTCGCCGCGGAGCCTCAGCGTCGGGCCCCCGACGAGCAGCGCCAGCACGCCGGCGACGACGCCCGCGGCGAGCAGGCCGACCCAGAACGGCGCGCCGAGCCCGAACGCCTGCTGGGTGAAGGCCGCCAGCGAGCCGGTCGGCATGGTGGTCGTGAACAGGGCAGAGGTGAACGCGCCGACCGCGAAGAACCCCGCGATCCCGATGTTGAAGAGGCCCGTGTAGCCCCACTGGACGTTGAGGCCCAGGGTGAGCACCGCGTACACGCTGCCCATCAGCAGGAAGGTCGTGACGTAGGAGAGCGTCCCGGCCGGGAGCAGGAGCGTGAGCGCCGCCGACACGGCCAGGGCCGCCGCCACGGCCAGGGCGTGCTTCGCCAGCGCCGACCGACCCCGCAGGACGACGACCAGCAGCAGGTACAGCGGCACGGCCAGCAGCACGGTGCGCGGCAGGAAGGACGGGTCCATCAGCGGCCACCCCCCATGAGGCCCTGGGGCCTGACGAGCAGCGCCAGGATCATCACGACGAACGCCGCGGCGGGCCCGTAGGCCGGGTTCACGAACGCCGTCGACACCTGCCAAACGATGCCCATCGTGAACGCACCGAGCAGCGCGCCGTAGACGTTGCCGATCGTGCCCAGGATCACGGAGGCGAAGAGCGGCAGGAGCAGCCACCAGCCCATCTCGGGGCGGAGCTGCACGTCGAGGCCGTAGAGCATGCCCCCGGCCCCCGCCAGGGCGCCGGCGATCAGCCACGTCCAGAACACGACGCGCTCGGTGGGGATGCCGCTGATGCGCGCGAGGTCGGGGTTGTCGGCCATCGCGCGCATCGCCTTGCCGACCTTCGTGCGTTCCAGGAGCAGGTAGACGAGGACGATGAGCAGCACCGCCAGGCCGAGGATGAAGAGCTGGTCGGTGCGCACGCGCACGCCGGCGAACAGCTCCACCACGGGCCGGGCGCGCCCCTGGTAGTAGAAGGCGAAGTCGGCGCCGAAGACCATGTAGACGATGCTGCGCAGGCCGAACGCGACGCCCAGCGCGGCCATGGCCATCATCACCGGCGCGCTGCGGCGCTGGCGCAGGCGCCGGAAAGTGACCCTGTCGAGGCCGTAGGCGAGCAGGCCCACCAGCGGCATCGCCACGAGCAGCGCGACGACGAACTCGTAGCCGAAGCCGAGGCCCAGCAGCGGCGCGCCGCGCGGCAGGAGGGACATCACGACCAGGCCGAGGTAGGCGCCCACGGTCATCAGGTCGCCGTGGGCGAAGTTCGCCATCTTCAGCACGCCGAACACCAGCGTCACGCCCAGCGCGCCCAGAGCCAGCACGCCGCCCAGGAGCACGCCGCGCACGACGAGGCCGAGCATGCGCGTGGCGCTGACGCCCTGCAGCGACGAGAGGACGACGATGAGGAGCGCGATCAGCGCGAGCAGGCCCACGAGGGCCCAGCGGCTGCCGAGCACGGTGGACACGGTGCGGCGCAGCGCGCGCGAGCGGGGCAGGGGACGGACCTCCACCACGTCAGCCTCCCAGGTAGAGCCTGGCGACCTCGGGGTCGGCCAGGAGCTGCGCGCCGGGCCCCTCGACCTGGTTCCTGCCCGTGGCCAGCACGTAGCCGCGGTGGGCGAGCTCGAGCGAGCGCTTCGCGTTCTGCTCGACCATCAGCACCGCCACCCCGGTCCGGTTGATCTCGGCGACCTTGTCGAAGATCAGGTCGACCAGCAGCGGGGCCAGGCCCGCGGAGGGCTCGTCGAGCATCAGCAGCTTGGGGTCGAGCATCAGCGCGCGGCCCATCGCCACCATCTGCCGCTCGCCGCCCGACATCTTGCCGGCGCGCTGGTGGCGCCTCTCGGCGAGCCGCGGGAAGAGCTCGTAGACGCGCTCCTTGCGGGCCTTCAGCGGCTCGTCGAGGATGTAGGCGCCCATCTCCAGGTTCTCCTCCACCGTCAGGCTCGGGAACACGTTGTCCACCTGCGGGACGTAGCACAGGCCGCGCCGCACGATCTGCTCGGGCGGCAGGCCGGAGATGTCCTCGCCGTCGAACGTGACCCGGCCCTCCCAGGGCTTCAGCAGCCCGAAGATCAGCTTCATCACCGTCGACTTGCCGGCGCCGTTCGGCCCGACGATCGACACGATCTCGCCCGGGTCGACGCGCAGGCTCACGCCGCGCAGGACCTGCATCTCCCCGTAGCCGGAGACGACGCCCTCAACCGTCAAGAGCGACACCCTGACCTCCTAGGTACGCCTCCAGCACGCGCGGGTCCTCGCGGATCACCGACGGCGGCCCCTCGACGAGCTTGCTCCCCTGGTTCATCACGATCACCGGGTCGCACAGCCCCATCACGAGAGGCATGTCGTGCTCGATAAGCAGGAACGTGATGCCCCGCTCCCTGTTGAGCTGCTCGATCTTCTCCCGCAGCCGGCCCATCAGCGTGGGGTTCACGCCGGCGGCGGGCTCGTCCAGCAGCACTATGACCGGGTCGGCCATCAGGGTGCGCGCCAGCTCCAGCAGCTTCTTCTGGCCGCCCGAGAGGGAGCCGGCGGGCTCGTTCTCGAGGTGGGAGAGCGCCACGAAGTCGAGGACCTCGCGCGCCTTCTCGCGCAGCTGACGCTCCTGGCGCCACACGGCCCGGCGCCGGAACACCGGGTTCCAGAACCGCTCCCCGATCTGTCCGGGCGGCACGAGCATGAGGTTCTCGAGCACCGTCATGCCCTTCTGCTCCCGGGGGATCTGGAAGGTGCGGCACAGGCCCTTGGAGAACAGCACGTGCGGCGGCAGGCCGGTGACGTCCTCGCCGCGCAGCAGGACGGTGCCGGCGTCCGGCTTGATGAAGCCGGAGACGAGGCTGAACAGCGTGGTCTTGCCGGCGCCGTTGGGGCCGATGAGGCCGGTGATGGTGCCGGCCTTGACGTCGAAGGTGCAGTGGTTGACGGCCCTTAGGCCCCCGAAGTCCTTGACGAGACCTCGGACGCTGAGCAGCACGTCGTCGCCTAGCTGATCCAACTCCCTGACCTCTCGGTACCGATTGGGGCTTCGGCGGCGATGGTATCACCTGCCGCACGCGCGCGTTCGCGGCGCGCCGCGCGCCGCGTCGTGACCCACGCCTTCCGGGGCCGCGGGAGTGCCGCCGGGGAGCGCGCCGCGGGCCGGTCGCCCGGCCGGCCGCGCCCCCAGGGGGCTCAGGTGCGCACGCGGCGCCTGCCCAGCATCTCCTCGCGCCGCACGCACTTCACCCGCGGGCGGCCCGCCGCCTCGCCCGCCGCGACCTCGAAGGCGTCGAGGGCGAACCAGTCCTCGGCGTCGAACGGCTCGGCGCCGCGGGCGGCGAGGAGCGCGTCGACGGCGGCGGGGGAGAGGTCGTCGGGGGTGCCGGTGGGGGCGAGCCTGCCGGCCGCGAGGTCCTCGACCAGCCCCTCGACTGTCTCCATCGCGTCGGCCTTGTTCGTCCCGATCACGCCGCTGGCGCCGCGCTTGATCCAGCCGGCCACGTAGACGCCGGGCAGCGGGGCGCCGGTGGCGGGGTCCACGACGCGGCCCCTGTCGTTCGGGACGACGCCGCGCCGGTCGTCGAAGGGCAGGCCGGGCAGCGCGACGCCGGTGTAGCCCACCGACCTCAGCACGAGCTGCGCGGGCAGGGTCTCGAGCTCGCCGGTCCCGACCGCGCGCACCGGGCCGCCGGGCTCGCCCTCCAGCCGCGTCCTCTCGAACCGCATGCCGGTGACGCGCCCCTCGCCCAGCACCTCGACGGGCTGGAGCTGGAACCTCAGCGCCACGGTGCGCGGCTTGCCGAGCTTCGGCTGCGCGGCGAACCCCTGCAGGACCTCGACGTTCTTGGCCGTGGTAACGTCGGCCGCGGCCGCGGCGGCGCTGGCCGGGCCCAGCTCGAGCTCGCGGGGGTCGACCTCGACGTCGGCGTTGGCCAGCTCCCCGAGCTCCCTGAGCTCCTTCGTCGTGAACTTGGCCTCGGCGGGCCCGCGGCGGCCGACGATCGTGATGCGCTCGACCGCCGAGCGGCTCAGCGCCTCGAGCGCGTGGTCGGCGATGTCGGTCGCGGCCAGCTCCTCGACGCTCTTGGCCAGGACGCGCGCGACGTCGATCGCCACGTTGCCGTTGCCGATCACGATCGCCTCGCGCGCCTCGGCCAGGAGGCTCGCGAAGTCGGCGTCGCACGCGTCGGGGTGGCCGTTGTACCAGGCCACGAAGTCGGTGGCGGCCACGCAGCCGCGCAGGTCCTCGCCCGGGACGCCCAGGCGCCTGTCCTTCGCGGCGCCGACCGCGAACACGGCGGCGTGGTAGTGGCGGCGCAGGTCGTCGAGCGTGAGGTCGCGCCCGTACTCCACGTTGCCGAGGTAGCGGACGCGCGGGTCCCTGAGGGTCCGCTCGTACATCTTCGTGACGACCTTCATCTTCTGGTGGTCTGGGGCGACGCCGAAGCGGACGAGACCGTAGGGGGTCGGGAGGCGGTCGAAGAGGTCGACGGTCGCGTCCTCGCGCGACCTGAGGACCGCCTCGACGGCGTAGAACCCGGCCGGACCCGCGCCGACGACGGCCACGCGTGGGCCTGCTGTCATGGCGCACTTCTACCACCAACCGGGTCCCCCCGATACCGACATCCGCCCCGTGGGGCGGGTGTAAGCTCTCGTGCCATGGAAGCTGCCGCCCAGGCGACCGCTGCCGCCCCTGTGCTCGTGCGGGGGCGCCCGCTGAGGGTGATGAAGTTCGGCGGCACGAGCGTGGGCGACCTCGAGCGGGTGCGCAAGGTGGCCGCCCGCGTCGAGCAGCACGTGCGCGCGGGCGAGAAGGCCGTGGTCACGGTCTCGGCGATGGGCCGCACGACGGACAGGCTGATCGGCCAGGCGCGCGAGCTCAGCTCCCGACCCGACCGCCGCGAGCTAGACGTCCTCCTGGCCACCGGGGAGCAGCAGAGCGCCGCCCTGCTGGCGATCGCCCTGCAGGCCCGCGGCGTCACCGCGCGCTCGTTCACCGGCGCGCAGGCCGGCTTCCTCACCGACTCGAACCACGGCAACGCGCGGATCCTCACGGTCGACCCGCGGGCGGTGCTCGCCGCCCTCGAGGAGGTCGACGTGGCCGTCGTGTGCGGCTTCCAGGGTGCCGACGAGAGCGGTGCGATCACGACGCTGGGCCGCGGCGGCTCCGACACCACGGCGGTCGCGCTCGCGGCCGCGCTGGGCGCCGGGGAGTGCGAGATCTACACCGACACCGACGGCGTCTACACGACCGACCCGCACCTGGTGCCGACGGCCGCGAAGCTCGACGTGATCGACTACGACGAGATGCTCGAGCTCGCCAGCCACGGCGCCAAGGTGCTGCACCCCGCCAGCGTCTGGTACGCCCGCGCCTTCGGGGTCAGTGTCCACGTGCGCTCGTCGTTCACGCACGCCGCCGGCACCGTCGTGAGGAGCCTGGCCGGCGACTCGGAGGGGAAGATGATCACCGGCAAGCCCGTCACGGGCGTGGCCCTCGACCGCGGCCAGGCCCGCATCGACCTGCACACGGTGCCCGACAAGCCCGGGGTCGCGGCGCGGGTCTTCGGCGCGCTCGCGGCCAAGGGCGTCAGCGTCGACATGATCGTCCAGGGCGTGCGCGGCGCCGGCGACAGCCGGCAGCAGATGGCCTTCATCGTCAAGCGCGAGCTGGTCCCCGAGGCGCTGGAGGCGCTGGCGCCCGTGCTCGAGTCGATGGGCGCCACCGCCGCCGTCGACGAGGACGTGGCGAAGCTCACCGTGGTCGGCATCGCGATCGGCTCCACGCCCGGCGTCGCCGCCCGGCTCTTCGAGGCGGTCGCGTCCGTGGGCGCGAACATCGAGGCCATCACCTCGAGCGAGGTGCGCCTGTCGGTGCTGATCCCCGCCGAGCACGCCGAGGCGGCGCTGGCGGCGGCGCACGCGGCGTTCGGCCTCGACGCGGAAGCGAGCTAGTGGGGCTCAAGCTCGGCACCCTGGCGTACGTGCGGCGCGGCGGCGAGACCCTGATGCTGCGCCGCCCCGCCGAGGGCCACCCGCAGGCGGGCAAGTACAACGGGCTGGGCGGCAAGCTCGAGCCGGGCGAGTCGCCGGAGGAGTGCCTGCGGCGCGAGGTGCTCGAGGAGGCGGGCCTGGTCGTCCTCGACGCCGAGTACAAGGGGCTGATCACGTTCCCCGACTTCGACGGGCAGGACGACTGGTACGTCTGGGTCTACGTGGTCACGCGCTTCGCGGGCGAGCCCCGGAGCGGCCCGGAGGGCGAGCTGGTGTGGGTCGAGACGGAGAGGGTCAAGGACCTGCCGCTGTGGGAGGGCGACAGGCACTTCCTGCCCTGGCTGGACGAGCCGGGCACGTTCTCGGCCGTGTTCAGGTACGAGGGCGGGCGCTTCGTCAGCTACGAGGTCGTGCGCTACCGCTGCTGACGGCCGCCGTAGCGGCCCGCCCCCGGTCCGCCTCGGCGCCGCCGCGCCGTCCCCGGTGCGCGGGCCCAAGGCCCCGGCCCGGCCGCGCTCAAGCCTGGCCCAGCAGCTTGTCCTTGTCTATCGCGCGGATCAGGCGCTGAGCGAGTCCGACGTCGCCCTTCACCTTGAGGCGGCCCGTCATCAGCGCGGTCATGGGGTTCAGGCGGCCCTCGATCATCCGCAGGAGGTCCTCGCCCCTCACCCTCACGGTGACGTCGGCGCGCTCGGCGACGCCCTCGCGGGCGCTGGCGACGCCGCCGGAGACGACGTAGTGCACGGGCTCCTCGGTGTCGAACTGGACGACCGCGTCGGGCGCCCGCACGCCCTCCTTCAGCGCCCCCGGCACCCGCAGCAGTAGCTCCTTCACGGTCACCGCGCCAGTGTAGCGGAGCGGGCCGCCGTTATACTCGCCGGAGCTACGCGGTTCGAGAGCACCTAGTGGACTTCGCCCTAACAGAGGAACAGCAGGCGCTGAGGCAGGCGGTGCGCGAGTTCGCACGGGCCGAGATCGCCCCCCTTGCCGCCGAGCTCGACAGGGACCCGCGCTTCCCCTGGGAGACCCTGAGGCGGATGGGCGAGCTCGGGCTCCTGGGCGTGACCACCCCGGAGGAGTACGGCGGCGCCGGCCTCGACACGCTCACCTACACGGTCCTGCTCGAGGAGGTCGCGGCCGCCGACGCCTCGCACGCGACGATCATGAGCGTCACGAACGGCCTGCCGCAGTCGCTCCTGCTCTCGCACGGCACCGAGGAGCAGAAGCGGCGCTACCTGCCGAAGCTGGCCACGGGCGAGTGGATCGGCGCCTTCTGCCTCTCCGAGCCCCACTGCGGATCCGACGCGGTGGCCATGACCACCAGGGCCGAGCGCGTCGACGGCGGCTACGTCCTCACCGGCGCGAAGGCCTGGGTCACCTCGGGCGGGGAGGCGCAGCTCTACCTCGTGATGGCGAAGACCGACCCGGCCGCCGGCGCGCGCGGCGTCACGGCGTTCCTCGTCGAGAAGGGGACGCCGGGCATGGCCTTCGGCCGCGCCGAGGAGAAGCTCGGGCAGCACGCCGCGATCACGCGCGGCGTGACGTTCGACCGCTGCTTCGTGCCCGAGGAGGCGAGGCTGGGGGGCGAGGGGCAGGGCTTCGTGATCGCGATGGCGGGTCTGGACGGCGGCCGCATCGGCATCGCCGCGCTGGCGGTGGGGGTGGCGCGCGCCGCCTTCGAGGCGGCCAGGGACTACGCCCGCGAGCGCCAGGCGTTCGGCCGCGCGATCCACGAGTTCCAGGGCGTGGGCTTCAAGCTCGCCGACATGGCCACGCGCATCGACGCGGCGCGGCTGCTGACCCAGCGGGCGGCGTGGCTCAAGGACCGCGGCTTCAGGGTCACGCGCGAGGCGGCGATGGCGAAGCTGTACGCCTCGGAGACGGCGTCGGCGGTGACTCACGACGCGGTCCAGGTCCTCGGCGGTTACGGTTACACCAAGGACTTCCCGGTCGAGCGCTACTTCCGCGACGCCCGCGTGACCGAGATCTACGAGGGGACGAGCGAGATCCAGCGGATCGTGATCCACAGGCAGCTCTACCGGGAGCTGGAGCGGTGACCCGGCGGGACCGGGGCGGGAGGAGGGGAGAGGCGTGATCGACTTCGAGCTCTCGCCCGAGCAGAAGCAGTTCCAGGCGCTGGCGCGCGACTTCGTCCGCGACCACGTGATCCCCGTAGCGGCCCAGCACGACCGCGACGAGACCTACCCCGAGGAGGTCGTGGCGAAGGCGCACGAGGTCGGCCTGCTCAACGTCGGCATCCCCCAGGAGGTCGGCGGCCTGGGCCTCGGCATGCTCGACGAGGTCGTGATCGGCGAGGAGCTCGGCTACGGCTGCATGGGGATCTACACGATCCTCATGGCCTCCGAGCTCGGCATCACGCCGGTCCTCCTCGCCGGCACGCCCGAGCAGCAGCGCCGCTTCCTCGCCCCCCTGCTCGAGGGCCCGCGTCTCGCCGCCTTCGCGCTCTCCGAGCCGAACAACGGCTCCGACGCCGCCGGCATGACGACGCGCGCCGAGCTGCGCGGCGACGAGGTGGTCATCAGCGGGGTCAAGACCTGGATCTCGAACGGCGGCATCGCCGACGTGATCGTCGTCTTCGCCACGTTCGACCCGTCGCTGCGTCACAAGGGCGTCGTGGCCGTGGTCGTCGAGAAGGGCACGCCCGGCCTCTCCGCCCACAAGCTCCACGGCAAGCTCGGCCAGCGCGCCAGCCCCACGTACGAGCTGGTGTTCGAGGACGTGGTGGTGCCGCGCGCGAACGTGCTGGGCGAGCCGGGCGACGGCTTCAGGATCGCCATGCGCACGCTCGACCAGACGCGCATCCCCGTGGCCGCGGGCGCGGTCGGCGTGGCCAGGAGGGCGCTCGACGAGGCCACGGCCTACGCGCGGCAGCGCCACGCGTTCGGGCGGCCGATCGCCGACTTCCAGGCGATCCAGTTCAAGCTGGCGGACATGAAGATCGGCGTCGAGACGGCGCGCTGGCAGACGTACTACGCCGCCTGGCTCGTCGACACGGGCCGGCCGCACGGCGAGGCCGCGGCGATCGCCAAGGCGTACGCCTCCGACATGGCCTTCCACGCCGCCCAGGAGGCGATCAACGTCTTCGGCGGCTACGGCTACATGAACGAGTACCCCGTCGAGAAGCTGATGCGCGACGTGAAGCTGAACCAGATCTACGAGGGCACGAACGAGATCCAGCGTCTCGTGATCGCCCGCAGCCTGCTCAGGTGAGCCGCGGGCGCGAGCGGAGGAGAGCATGAAGGTACTGACCGTGGTGAGGCAGGTCCCGGACGCCGAGGCGCGCGTGCGCGCCGAGGGCGGGCGCGTCGACCTGTCCGGCGTCACGTTCGTCATGGACGGCATGGACGAGTACGGCGTCGAGGAGGCGATCCGCCTGCGGGAGGCGGGCCACGACGTCGAGATCGTCGCGGTCGCCGTGGGCCCCGAGCACTTCGCCGAGGCGCTGCGGCGCGCGCTCGCCCTGGGCGCCGACCGCGCCGTCCACGTCGTCACCGACGAGCAGCTCGACCCCGTAACGCTGGCCGGCGTCGTGGCGCAGGTCGCGCGCGAGGAGGGCGCCGACCTCGTCCTGACCGGCGGCAAGCAGGCCGACTGGGACAGCGCCGCCCTGGGCCCCGCGGTGGCCGAGCACCTCGGCTGGCCGCACTCCGACTGGACCACGTCCCTGGCCCTCGAGGGCCGTGAGCTGCGCCTGCAGCACGACGTCGACGACGGCGTCGAGGAGCTCACGGTCACCCTGCCGGCCGTGGTCACGACCCAGCAGGGCCTCAACGAGCCGCGGTACCCGACGCTGCCGAACATCATGAAGGCGAAGCGCAAGGAGCTCCAGGTGCGCGACCTCGCCGGCCTGGGCTCGCCCGCGCCCCGCGTGCGGGTCGTGTCGCAGGAGGTGCAGGTGCGCCCGCGCCTCAACAAGGTCGTGGGCGGCGACCCGGCCGAGGCGGCGCGCGAGGTCGCCAGGCTGCTCCGCGACGAGGCCAAGGTCATCTAGGAGGCGAAGGTGGTCCTGCTAGTCACCGTCGAGAAGCTAGGCAGACTGAGGGGCACCGCGGCCGAGCTGGCCGCGGCCGCCAGGGAGCTGGGCGGCGAGGCCGAGGGGCTGGTGCTGGGCGCCGACCCGGCCGCGGCGGCGCAGGAGCTCGCCGCGTACGTGCCGCGCGTGGTTGCGCTCAAGGGCTCGTTCGACGCCGCCGAGGCGGTGGCCGCGGCCGCCGCCGACCGGGCGCAGGCCCTCGGCGCCGAGGTCGTGCTCTTCAGCGCCGACAGGCTCGGCCAGTCGGCCGCGCCGCGCGTGGCCGTGAGGCTCGGGGGCGCCCTGCTCGAGGACGTCACCGCGCTGTGGCGCGAGGGCGGGGCGCTGCGCGCCAGGCGCTTCAGCTACCTGTCGCGGGTGACCGAGACCGTTGAGGCGGTCGCGAGCCCGGTGGTCGTGTCGGTGAAGCCTCGCGCCCTCGCCGCCGCCGAGCCGGCGGCGGGCGCCGGGCAGGTGAGCGTCGAGGACGCCCCCGCGGGCGGGGACGGCCGCAAGCGCGTCGGCGAGCGCACCGCCGCCCAGGGCGCCAGGCTGCCGCTCGAGGAGGCGCGCGTCGTGGTCGCCGGCGGCAGGGGGCTGGGCAGCGCCGAGCGCTTCGCCCAGGTCGTCGAGCCCCTGGCCGAGGCGCTGGGCGGCGCCGTGGGCGCGACCCGCGCCGTCGTCGACGCCGGCTGGAGGCCCTACGCCGAGCAGGTCGGCCAGACGGGCAAGACCGTGGCGCCCGAGCTCTACATCGCGCTCGGGATCTCCGGCGCGGTGCAGCACCTCTCGGGGATGAACCGCTCCAAGGTCGTCGTGGCGGTGAACAAGGACGCCGACGCGCCGATCTTCAAGGTCGCCGACTACGGCATCGTGGGCGACGTCGAGGCCGTGGGCCCGGCCCTCCTGGCGGCCGTGAAGGAGCTGGCGGCCGGATGACGTCCGAGCGCGGCTTCGCGGTGAGGCGCGCCGAGAGGCGCGACCTCGACGCCCTCGTGGAGCTCGAGAAGGGCTTCCCGGGGGACCGCATCAGCCGCGCCTCGCTCTCGCGGCTGCTCGGCCGCGACAGCGCGGTGGTCCTCGTCGCCGAGAAGGACGGCGAGGTCGTCGGCGACGCGATCGTCCTGTTCCGGACGGGGTTCCGCACGGCCCGGCTCTACTCGATGATCGTCTCGCCCGAGCACCGGGGCAAGGGCGTGGCCCGGGCGCTCCTCGCCGCCGCCGAGGCGGCGGCGAGGGAGCGCGGCATCGTCTCGCTGCGCCTCGAGGTCCGCGAGGACAACAGGGCCGCGATCGCCCTCTACCGCAGCGAGGGCTACGAGGTCATCGGCGGCGCGCCCGAGTACTACGAGGACGGCAGCAACGCGCTGCGCATGCGCAAGCGCTTCGTGCCCGGCGGCGCCACGCTCCTGGGCGTGCCGTTCTACCCCCAGACCCTCGACTTCACCTGCGGCCCGGCCTGCCTGATGATGGCGATGCGCCACCTCGGCTACCCGGTGCCGCTCGAGCGCTGGCTGGAGCTCACGCTGTGGCGCGAGGCCACCACCGTGTTCATGACCTCGGGCCACGGCGGCTGCTCGGCGCACGGGCTGGCCGCGGCCGCCCTGCGCCGCGGCTTCCAGGCGACCGTCGTCACCCGCGACGAGGGCGTGCCGTTCATCGACAGCGTGAGGCAGCCGGAGAAGAAGGAGGTCGTCGCGCTCTCCCACGAGACCTTCGAGCGCGAGATCAGGGCCCTGGGCGGCCGCGTCGAGGTGCGGAACTTCGGCGTCGAGGACGTCGTCGCGGCGCTGAGGCGCGGCGCCGTGCCGATCGTGCTCGTCTCCGGCTACAGGCTCTACGCCGAGAAGCAGCCCCACTGGGTCGTGATGACGGGCTTCGACGACGAGAACGTCTACCTCCACGACCCTGTCGTCGTGGAGCCGCTGGGCCGCCTCGCCAGCGTGAACCTGCCGCTGAGGCGCGAGGACTTCGACAAGGTGAGCGTCTACGGCAAGGCGCGCCACCGCAGCATGGTCGTGCTCGAGCGCTGGGGACGGGTCATCCGTCGCCGGCCAGATGATCGATGATCTCGCCGTAGATCTCGGGGTTCGCCTGGTCCTCCTCGCCGGCGGCGATCGTCGGGTTGTCGTTGACCTCGATCACGAAGCACTGCCCGTCGATCTCCTTGACGTCGACGCCGAAGAGGCTCTCGCCGATGGCTTTCGACGCCGCCAGGGCCACGTCGAGCAGCGCCTGGGGAGCGGCGTCGCGCGGCACGCCGATGACCTTCGCCCACTCGCCCTCGGCGGTGCGGTCCATCAGCTTCCACTGCTGCGGCGCGAACTCGTAGCGCAGCACCGCCAGGACGCGCCCGGCCAGCGTGATCACGCGCCAGTCGAACTCGCTGGGGATGTACTGCTGCACGACGATCCTGTCGGCGCGCCTGAGGAAGCGCTTGCCGACCCGGACGAACGCGTCCGGCGTCGTGACCTTGTCGACGTAGGCGCTGAACGAGGAGTTCGGCGCCTTCAGAACCAAAGGCGTGCCCAGCTCCTCGAACAGGCGCGCGGCCTTGAGCGCCGTCAGCTCCGACTCCGCGAGGAAGCGCGTCTCCGGCAGCGACACCCCGGCGCGCATCAGGCGGGCGTACATGTTCACCTTGTCGCAGCAGATGCGGATCGCGTCGGAGTGGTCGAGGACGCGCTTGCCGAGCATCTCCGCGGTGCGCGCCACGACGTAGCTGGCGTTGAGCGGGTCGGTCAGGGCGCGGATCAGGATCCCGTCGTAGTTGCGCAGGTACTTCAGCTCGTTCTTGAACAGGAAGTCGAGCTCGTGCCCGCGCTCGAACGCCGCCAGCCTGAACTCGGTGAGCGCGGTCAGCTCGACCGAGGAGCGGATCGTGTAGCGCTCCGTGAAGATCGCTAGCCGCGCCACGAGCCGAGCCCCTCGAGCAGCGCCCTGTCCTCGTCGGTGAGGTCGCCGAACGGCAGCGGCTCGATCGCCGAGAGCAGGTAGTCCTTCGTCGTCACGACGATCCTCACCTTCATGAGCGGCAGCCGGAACGTCTCGAACAGCCTCTGCCCCAGCTCCTCGTACTCCGGAACGCGGGTGCGGCCCATCACGAGCCGCAGCACGTCGATGCGGTGGTCCACCGGGAGCTGCTGCACCAGGACGGCGTACTTGCCGGTGTAGGTGAGGCCCTTGCGGCGCCCCTCGACGGCCTCGGCGTCGAGCAGCAGCTCGCCCCGGCTCGAGAACGGGTTCACCGGGTAGGCGAGCAGCGGGGGAGGCGGGAACCTGTCGGTGACGACCACGCACGGCGGCACCGGGATGCCGGCCGCCCGCGCCTTCTCCATAGCGATCGGCACGACGTAGGCGTCGAGGGCGTCGGCCGTCGTGGGCAGGACGCTCAGGCCGGCGAGCTCGGCGTCGAGCGAGGCGTAGTACCCGCTCGTCAGGTAGGTGTAGTCGCCGGAGAGGTTGGCGACCTGGGCCAGGTCGCCGAACCGCTCCTTGTCGAGGTGGAAGAGGACGGGTACGTCGCGCTCAGCCGTCATGCCTGAGGACCGCCAGGCCCGGCAGGTCCCCGTTCTCGACGAACTCGAGCGACGCGCCCCCGCCCGTCGACACGTGCGAGATCGCGTCCGCCACGCCGGCGCGGTTCACCGCCGCGACGCTGTCGCCGCCGCCGACCACGGTGAACGCGCCCTCGAGCGAGGCCAGCGCCCGCGCCACGGCGAGCGTGCCCTCGTCGAACCCCTCGACCTCGAAGACGCCCATCGGGCCGTTCCAGAACACGGTCTTGGCGCCCCGCAGCGCGGCCGTGAAGGCCTCGCGGGCGGCCGGCCCGATGTCGAGGCCCTTGAGGCCCGCCGGGATCGCGTCCGACGGGTACACGCCGCGCTCCGCGCCGGGCGAGGGCGCGGCGGCGCACACGGAGTCCCCGGGCAGGCGCAGCGGCACGTCGGCGGCCGCGGCCTGCTCGATCAGCTCGCGGGCGGTGCCGAGCATCTCCTCCTCGACGAGCGATCCCCCGACCTCTCCGCCCTGGGCCTTCACGAACGTGTAGGCCATCGCGCCGCCCACGAGCAGGCTGTCGGCCTTGCCCAGCAGGCTCCTGATCACGCCGAGCTTGTCGGAGACCTTGGCCCCGCCCAGGACCACGACGAAGGGCCGCTCCGGCCGGTCCACGAGCCGGGAGAGCGCCTCGGTCTCGGCCAGCATCAGCCGGCCGGCGGCGCTGGGCAGGAGGCGGGCGACGCCCTCCGTGCTGGCGTGCGCGCGGTGCGCCGAGCCGAACGCGTCGTTCACGTAGACGTCGGCGTACGAGGCGAGGGTGCGCGCCAGCTCCGGGTCGTTCTTCGTCTCGCGCGCGTCGAAGCGCGTGTTCTCGAGCAGCGTGACGCTGCCCGGCGGCGCCTCGGCGACGAACGCCTGCTGCTCGGGCGAGCCCGGGCCGGGGGTCGGCCGGTAGCGGACCTCGCGGCCCAGGAGCTCGGCCATCCGCTCCGCCACCGGCCCCAGGCGGTAGGCGTCGTCCGGACCGCCCTTCGGACGCCCCAGGTGGCTCATCAGGAACAGGGTCGCGCCGCGCTCGAGGAGCTCCCGCACCGTCGGCAGGCTGGCCGCGATGCGGGTGTCGTCGGCGACCCTCCCGCCGTCGAGCGGGACGTTCAGGTCGAGCCTGACCAGGACGCGCTTGCCGGCGACGTCGAGGTCGTCGAGCGTGCGGTAGCGGCGGCTCAGAGCGACCGCCCCATGAGCTGGACGACGTCGACCATGCGGGACGAGTAGCCCCACTCGTTGTCGTACCAGACGAACACCTTCGCGAGCCTCCCGAGGACCTTCGTGAGCAGCCCGTCGACCACGCCCGAGTGCGGGTCCATGCGCACGTCGCTGGAGACGATGGGGTCGTAGGTCACGCGCAGGATGCCCTTCTGTGGGCCGGCCGCGGCCTCCTCCAGCGCCGCGTTGACCTCCTCGGCCGTGGCGTCGCGCTTCAGCAGGGCCGTGATGTCGGAGATCGAGACGGTGGGCGTGGGCACGCGGAGGCTGATGCCGTCGAAGCGGCCCTGGTAGTAGGGCACGACCTTGGCGACGGCCTTCGCCGCGCCCGTGGTCGTGGGGATGATGTTCGTGGCGGCGTTGCGGGCGCGCCGCGGGTCCTTGTGCGGGGCGTCGAGGATGCGCTGGTCGTTGGTGTAGCTGTGCACCGTGGTCATCAGCGCCGTCTCGACCCCGAACACGTCGTTGAGGACCTTCATCACGCCCGCCATCGAGTTCGTGGTGCACGAGGCGTTCGAGACGATCACGTGCTTCTCGGGGTCGTAGTCGTCCTGGTTGACGCCCAGCATGATGTCGAAGTCGGCGTCGGGCGACGGGGCGCTGATGAGCACCTTCTTCGCGCCCGCCTGCAGGTGCTTCGCCGCCTGCTCGCGCTTCGTGAACACGCCGGTGGACTCGACGACGAGGTCGACGCCGTGCTCGCCCCAGGGGACCTCGGCCGGGTCCCTGTACGACGTGGCCAGCACCTTCTTGCCGTCGACGACGATGTGCTCGCCCTCGGCCTCCACGTCGCCGGGGAACGGACCGTAGTTCGAGTCGTACTTGAGGAGCAGCGCCAGGCTCTTGTTGTCCGTGAGGTCGTTGACGACGGCCACGTCCAGGCCGCGCTCGTGGGCGATGCGGAAGATCTGGCGACCGATGCGCCCGAAGCCGTTGATGCCGATCTTCATGCGGGTCCCTCCTGGCAGCCTCGCGACGCGCGCGGGCCGCCCGTGTCCCGAATATAGCGCCGCGCATGAGGGCCAAAGGTCCTGCGTGGGCCGCCGAGCGGCCCGCTCGCGCGCGGCCGCGACGTCCGGCGCGACGCGCTCTCTGGCCCGGGGCCGGCAGGGTCCGGGCCGCGGGTCAGGCCGCGCCGCCTGCGTCACCGGCGCCCGCGGGGAGGCGCGAGGGCGCCCCGGCGGGCTAGAGTGCTCATCCGAGACCTGGGCTGTGGAGGGCAGATGAGCGAGCCGCGTAGGCCTTTCGACCCGGTCGCGACCTTCTCCCTGGTCGCCCGCGACCCCGACACCGGCGACCTCGGGGTGGTCGTGGCCAGCAGGTTCCTGGCGGTGGGCGCGTACGTCCCGACGGCCGTCGCGGGCGTGGGCGCGGTGGCCAGCCAGTCGTACGTGAACACGACGTTCGGCCCGCGCGCCGTCGAGATGCTGCGACGCGGCGCGTCGCCGGACGACTGCGTGGCCGAGTTCCGCGCCACGGACGACGCGTTCGAGTCGCGCCAGTTCGGGATCGTCGCGGCCGACGGGCGCAGCGCCACGTTCACGGGCTCGGGCTGCCACCCCTGGGCGGGGGGCGTCGCCGGGGAGGGGTTCGCGGCGCAAGGCAACATCCTCGCCGGGCCGGAGGTCGTCGACGCCCTCGTGCTGGCCCTGGCGGCCGCGCTGTCGGTGGGCACGGCGCTCGCCCAGCCCGGCTCGCGCGTCGTCGTAGGGCTGCAGGCCGAGCCCGTCACGCTCGACGTGGCGCAGCTCAGCGACTACAACTCGTCGCGCGCGGCCATGGAGATGTACGAGGGCCTGGTGCGCTTCGCGCACGGCTCGACCGACATCGAGCCCGGCCTGGCGGAGAGCTGGGATGTCTCGGACGACGGGCTCGTTTACACGTTCCACCTGCGGCCGGGCGTGACGTTCCACGACGGCACGCCGGTGAACGCCGAGGCGGTGAAGTTCAGCTTCGAGCGCCAGATCGACCCCGAGCACCCGTACCACGACACGGGCGAGTTCCCCTACGCCGAGTTCACCCTGGGGGTGATCGACGCGATCGAGGTCGTAGACGACCTCACCGTGCGCATCACGCTGAAGGAGACGTTCGCGCCGTTCCTTGCCAACATGGCGATGCACGCCGCCGCCCTGGTGAGCCCGACGGCGGTGATGCGGTACGGCCGCGACTTCGGCGAGCACCCGGTCGGCGCGGGGCCCTACCGCTTCGTCTCTTGGCAGCGCGGCGTCGAGGTGATCCTCGAGGCGAACCCCGACTACTGGCGCGGCGCGCCGCAGGTCGAGAGGCTGATCTTCCGGCCGATCATCGAGGACCAGGCCAGGCTGGCGGCGCTCGAGGCCGGCGAGATCGACCTGGCCGTGAACCTGCCGCCGGACGACCTGCCGCGCCTGAGGCAGGACCCGCGCTTCACGTTCGCCGAGCAGCCCGGCATGCACACCTGGTACGTCGTGTTCAACGTCACCAAGGAGCCGTTCGACGACCCGCGCGTGCGGCAGGCCGTGGCGCACGCGATCGACCGCGACGCGATCGTCCAGGCGATCCTCGGCGGCACGGGCGAGACGGCGGTGAACTTCCTGCCGCCGGTGGTGTGGAGCTACACCGACGACGTGGCCACCTACCCCTACGACCCCGAGCGCGCGAGGCAGCTCCTGGCCGAGGCGGGCTACCCGAACGGCTTCTCCGTCGAGTTCTGGGTGCCGGAGTCGGGCTCGGGGATGCAGCAGTCGGTGGCGATGGGGACGGTGATCCAGGACTTCCTGGCCCGCGTGGGCATCGACGTGACGATCCAGCAGTTCGAGTGGGGCACCTACCTCGACCGCGTGATCGTGCCGTTCGAGCAGGCCGACTCGGTGCCGGCGATGTTCGAGATGTCGTGGATCGGCGACAACGGCGACCCCGACAACTTCCTCTACATCCTGCTCTCGGGCGACCAGTTCCCGCCCTACGGCTTCAACCTCGGCTACTACGACAACGACGAGGTCGACGACCTGCTGCGGCGGGCGCGCACGATCACCGACCCCGACGAGCGGCTGCCGCTCTACCAGGAGGCGCAGCGGCTGATCATGGCCGACCTGCCGGTGCTGCCGGTCGACCACGAGACGCAGATCGTCGTCCACTCGAGCTCGATCAGGGGCTTCGTGCCCCACCCCACGGGCGTGTTCAGGTTCGAGAACGTCGAGGTGGTCGGCCGGTAGAGCCCTGATGCTGCCGTACCTCGTCAGGCGCCTCCTCGTGATGGTCCCGACGCTGCTCGGGGTGAGCGTGGTCGTGTTCCTCTCGCTCCACCTCACCCCGGGCGACCCGGCCCAGGTGATCCTGGGCCCCAAGGCGACCGCCAGCTCGCTCGCGGCCCTGCGCCAGGAGCTGGGCCTCGACCAGCCGGTCCACGTCCAGTACCTGCGCTGGCTGCGCGGCGTCGTGACCGGCGACTGGGGCCGGAGCATCCAGCTCAAGGCCAGCGTGCTGTCCCTCGTGTGGCAGCGGTTCCAGGCGACGCTCGTGCTCTCCGCCGCGGCGCTGCTGATCGCGGTGGGCGCGGGCGTCGCCCTGGGCGCCTTCAGCGCCTCGCGCGCCGGGACGCTCGCCGACCGCGCCGCGATCGCGGTGAGCCTCGTCGGCTACTCGCTGCCGCCGTTCTTCCTCGGCATCGTGCTGCAGGTCGTGTTCGGCCTGCGCCTGGGCTGGTTCCCCGTCACGGGCATGCTGCCGCCGGGCGGCGGCGGGTTCCGCGACATGCTGCCCCACCTCGTGCTGCCCGCCGTCACGCTGGCGGCGGGGATCGGGGCGCTGCTGGCGCGGATGACGCGCGCCACGATGATGGACGTCTTCGGCCAGGACCACGTGCGCACGGCCCGGGCCAAGGGCCTCGTCGAGCGGGCGGTGACGGCGCGGCACGTGTTCCGCAACGCCCTGCTGCCGATCGTCACCGTCGTCGGCCTGCAGATCGGCTACGTGCTGGGCGGCGCCGTGCTCGTCGAGCAGGTGTTCTCCTGGCCCGGCATCGGCACCCTGGCCGTGAACGCGATCCTGGCGCGCGACTTCCCGCTGGTGCAGGGCGTGACGCTGGTCGTCGCCACCGCCTACGTGTTCGCGAACCTCGTCACCGACGTGGCCTACGTGCTCGTCGACCCCCGGGTGTCGTACGCGTGAGCGTCGCAACCGTCGCTCCCGCGGCCGCGGGCCGGAGGCGGCGCTCGACCCTGCGCCGCTTCCTCGGGGAGCCCGTCGCCTTCGCGTCGTTCGCGTTCCTCGCCGCCGTCGTGCTCGCGGCCCTGCTGGCGCCCTGGCTCGGCCTCCCTGACCCAGTGCGCGGCTCGCTGGTGGACAGGCTGAAGCCGCCCCTGACGCCCGGACACCCGCTGGGCACGGACGAGTTCGGGCGCGACATGCTCTCGCGCGTCGTGTGGGGCGCGCGCGTGTCGCTAGGCGTGGGCTTCGGCGCCGTCGGCCTGGCGGTCGCCGTGGGCGTGACGCTGGGCCTGCTCAGCGGCTACCTCGCCGGCGCCTTCGACTTCTGGGTGCAGCGCCTGGTGGACCAGCTGATGGCGTTCCCCTACGTGCTGCTGGCGCTCCTGGTGGTGGCGATCCTCGGCCCGGGCCTGACGAACACGATGCTGGCGATCGCGATCGCCGGCGTGCCCTACTACGTGCGCATCGCCCGCGGCAGCGCGCTGAGCCTGCGCGAGCGGGAGTTCGTCGAGGCCGCGAAGGCCTCGGGCGCGCGCACGGCGTGGATCCTCGCGCGGCACGTGCTCACGAACAGCCTGAGCCCGATACTCGTCGCGGCCACCCTCGACGTGGGCTTCATGATCATGGCCGCGGCCGGCATGAGCTTCCTCGGCCTCGGCGCCCAGCCGCCCCTGGCCGAGTGGGGCGTGATGCTGTCGAACGGGCGGCAGTTCCTCCGCGTGGCCCCCTGGGTGTCGCTGGTGCCCGGGGTGATGATCTTCCTCGTCGTGCTCGCGCTCAACCTGCTGGGGGACAGGCTCCGGGACCTGCTCGACCCGCGCGCCACCGGGCGCTGAGGGCGGGCGGGGCCGGCGTGGCCCCGCGGCCGGACCGGTGCCGGACGCGGCCGGCGGGGCGCGCGAGCGTCTGCGGGCCGCGCGCGGGCAGGCGGGACTGGCAGGGCCGCGCGGACCATGCGCCGCGCGGCCCTGCCTCGCTTCCGACCGGGGCTCAGGCCCCGACCCGTGCGACCTTGCGCAGCCTCAGCTCGAGGCGCAGCCCGTCCACGTCGTGGGCCTCCTCGTGGGCGCCGGCGAGCGGTTCGGCGGCGTCGGCGAGGCTGCCGGCCAGCGTGAACTCGGTGGCGAGGACCTCGGCCGCGACGGTATCGCCGTGGCGCCTCAGCGCCTCGTGGAGGTCGCCCTCCGCCCTCAGCTCGAGGGCGATGCGGTCGCTGACCTCCAGGCCCGCCTCCTTGCGAGCGTTCTGGACGAGGCGGATCACGTCGCGCGCCAGGCCCTCGAGCCGCAGCTCGGGCGTGACCGCGGTGCTGAGAGCGGCCAGGTAGCCGCGGTCCTCCTGGGCGGCGTAACCCACGGGGCTGCGCGCGTCGAGGAGCAGGTCCTCCGGCTCCAGCTCGACCCGCTGACCCTCGACCTCCACGACGGTCACGCGCCCGTCCCGCACGTTGGCGGCGACCTCGCGGCCGTCCACCCGCGTCAGGGCCTCGCGCAGGGCGGGCAGGAGGCGCCCGAGGCGCCTGCCGAGCCGCGGCAGGTTCGGCTTGACCTGGTAGTCGACGAACGAGTCGGTGACGGCGAGGAACCGCACCTCCTTCACGTTCAGCTCGTCGGCGACCTGGTCCGCGAAGAGCCTCACGCCCGCGAGCTCCTCCTCGTCGCGCACGCGCACCAGGGCCTCGGCCAGCGGCTGCCGCAGCTTCACGCCCGCGGCGGCGCGGGCCGCGCGGCCCAGCTCGACCACCCGCATCACCGCGCGCATCGCGTTCACCAGCGCCTCGTCCCGCAGCGCCGGGTCGGGCTCCGGCCAGGCGGCGAGGTGCACGCTGGGCTCCGAGCCGGGCCTCACCGCGAGCTCCAGGTTGCGGTAGACCTCCTCGGAGGTGAAGGGCGCCATCGGCGCCATCAGCTTCGCGACCGTCACGAGGGCCTCGTGCAGCGTGGCGTAGGCGCACAGCGAGTCGCGGCGCTCCTCCGGCGTCGCGCCCGCGCCGCGCCAGAACCGCTTGCGGTTGCGGCGGACGTACCAGTTCGAGAGCTCGTCGACGACGAAGTCGCGGATCGCGCGGCTGGCCGTCGTCGGGTCGAAGTCCTCCAGGGCCGCGGTGACCGTCGCGATCAGCTCCTGCAGCCGCGCGACCAGCCACCTGTCGATCAGCGGCCGCTCGGCCACGGCCGGCGCCGAGGCCAGGTCGGGGTCCTCCAGGTTCGCGTAGAGGACGAAGAACCCGTAGACGTTCCACAGCGTCATGAAGAAGTCGCGCAGGACCTCGTCGACGAGCGCCTGGCTGAACCGCTTCGTGTGGCCGGCGGGGGAGGAGCTGTAGCAGTACCACCTGAGCGCGTCGGCGCCCTGCTTGTTCAGGACCGTCCAAGGGTCGACCACGTTGCCCTTGGACTTCGACATCTTCTCGCCCTTCTCGTCGACGATGTGGCCGAGGCAGTTCAGGTTCTTGAACGCCGAGCTGGGCGGGAACATGTGCGCCAGCGCGCCCGGCGGGCGGCCGGTGGCGGGGTCGCCGGGGTCGGTGAGCAGCGTGGCCAGGGCGTGGAGGCTGTAGAACCAGCCGCGGGTCTGGTCCACCGCCTCGCAGATGTAGTCGGCGGGGAAGTTGCGCTTGAACGTCTCGACGACCTCGGGCGGCGAGTCGTCGCCCAGGTAGTGCCACTGCGCGTACGGCATCGCGCCAGACTCGAACCAGACGTCCACCGTGTAGGGCTCACGGCGGTAGAGCTTGCCGTCCTTGACGAACGTGACCTCGTCGACGTAGGGCCGGTGCAGGTCGAGGTCCGAGAGGTCGCGGCCGGCGAGCTCCTCGAGCTCGCGCACGGTGCCCACGCACACCGTGTCGCCGTCCTCGCTGCGCCAGATCGGCAGCGGCGCGCCCCAGTAGCGCTCGCGCGAGAGGGCCCAGTCGACGTTGTTCTCCAGCCACCTCCCGAAGCGGCCGTCGCGCACGTGCTCGGGGTGCCAGCCGATCACGCTGTTGTTCTTCAGCAGCAGGTCCTTGACGGCGGTGGTGCGGATGTACCAGCCGCGCTTGGCGACGTTCATCAGCGGCTTGCCGTCGCGCCAGTTGAACGGGTAGCCGTGCCTGATCGTCCCGGCGCGGTACATCAGGCCGCGGCCCGAGAGCTCGGCGGTGATGGGGCCGTCGGCGTCCTTGAACCACTGGCCGGCGAAGGGACCGGGCTCCGCGGGCCTGGACAGCAGCGCCGCGGCGTCGAAGGGCCGTTCGCGGTCGGGCCCGCCGTCCACCGGGCGCACCTCGGGGATCACCTCGCCCGTCAGCTCCACCGACGTGAGCAGCGGCAGGCCGTGCCGGCGGCCGACCTCGAGGTCGCCGTAGGCGGGGGCGACGTGGACGATGCCGGTGCCGTCGTCGAGCGTGACGATCTCGTCGGCCACGACCGTGTAGACGTTCGCCAGGTCGGCGCCCTCGGGCGCGCGGCCGAGCATCACGGGGTGGTAGCGCAGGCCCGTGAGGCCCTCGCCCGGCGCGCGCGCCAGCACCCGGCCCTGCGCGCCCTCGAACACCGCCTCCAGCCGCTCGGCGGCCACGACGTAGAGGGCCCGGGCGGGCTCGCCGCCGTGAGCCTCGGGGCCCTCGACGAGCACGTACTCGGCGCCGGCCTTCACCGCCAGCGCGGCGTTCGCGGCCAGGGTCCACGGGGTCGTCGTCCAGGCGAGGAAGTAGACCGGGCGCGCCTCGCCCGCGGGCAGCAGGCCCCGGGCCCGGAGGTCGGCCGCGACCGCGGGGAACTTCGGGAACACCGACGGGTCCTCGACGTCCTCCTCGTAGCCGAGCGCCACCTCGTGCGAGGCGAGCGTGGTGTTCGACGACGGGCTGTGCCAGGTGGTCTTGAAGTCCTCGTAGAGCAGCCCCCGGTCGTAGAGCTGCTTCATCACCCACCAGCACGACTCGATGTAGCTGTTGTGGTAGGTGACGTAGGCGTTCTCCAGGTCGATCCAGTACCCGATGCGCTCGGTCATCGCGTTCCAGTCCTGGATGTAGGAGAAGACGTCCTCCCGGCAGAGGCGATTGAACTCGGCGATCCCGAACTCCTCGACCTGCCTCTTGCTGGTGAAGCCGAGCCGCTTCTCGACCTGGATCTCGACCGGCAGCCCGTGCGTGTCCCAGCCGCCCTTGCGGCCGACGCGGTAGCCCTGCATCGTCTTGAAGCGCGGGAAGAGGTCCTTGTAGGCGCGGCTGATCACGTGGTGAACGCCCGGCTTGCCGTTGGCGGTGGGCGGGCCCTCGTAGAACACCCAGTCGCCCTTCGGCGCGGGCCGCTCCACCGACCGGCGGAAGACGTCCTCCCGCTTCCAGAACTCGATGACCTCGCGCTCCAGCGTGGGGAAGTCGACCTTCTGACTGACCTCTCTGAACCTCACTCGCTGCCTCCCGGCGCCGTGCGGCGCCCTTGGTCCCTCCGAGACGTCCGCCGGGGCCGCAACGAGAAGCGCCCCAGCGCTCCTGAGAAGCGTTGGGGCGCCCTAGGTCTGAGCGCGGTACCACCCAACTTCGCGGCGCGCCTCACGGCCGCCGCCTCGGCGGCTGCCCCGCCACCGCGGGAGAGCCCGGCGCGTCTCGTGCGCCCTACGGCCCCGTCTACTCGGCGCTCGGCTTCCGGCCTTTCGGGGGGCGGCTCGGGGAGGATACGGACAGCGCCTGTGCTCGCCGGGCTCGCACCGTCCCCGGTTCGCTGGGGAGCCTGTGGGGCGCTCCGCGTGTTCCCGTCACAGCCGTGCCCGGGGGTGCCCGGGCGGTGCCGCAGCCGCTTTACAACGCGGCGGGCGGCGCATATACTCACGCTAGCAGCAGGCCTGTAGCACGTCAATACGCCGCTGCGTCTCCTGGCCAATCCGGATCGAACGCTCCTCCCAAGCTCCTGTCGGCGTTCGGCGCGTGGTAGACCGCTAGCCTCGAAGGCAGGCTCTTGGAACCCGGGACGATCCGGGACCGGCGTCGCCGGCGATGCCCCGCAGACGGGCGTGCCGGTCGGACGGCGTGGGACCCGAGCGGGAGACCTCACACCAGCCCTGCAGACCCCCTGAGGGAACGGAGACACGATGAGCCCAAGAGCCAAGAGCAGCGAGGCCGACGCAGCCGCGCCTACCGAGGAGACCGCCGTCCGCAGGCGGGGCCGCCCGCGCAAGGACCAGGTGCAGGACGAGGCCGAGGCGGCCGGCGCCGCCCCCAGGCGCCGGGGCCGCCCGCCCAAGGACCGCGCCGACGAGGCGGTCCCCAACGGCGTCTCCGACGCCGAGGTCGAGGCGGCGCCGACCCCCGAGCCGGGGCCCGAGCCCGAGGCCTCCGCCGAGGAGCCCGCGGCCGAGGAGCGGCCCGAGGCCGCCTCCGCCGAGCCCGACCAGAACGACCGCCGCGGCCGCCGCAGCCGCAACCAGGGCCGCAAGGGCGCGTTCAACTTCCGCGAGCTGCAGTCGAAGCTCCTGCCCGAGCTCCACCTCCTCGCGAAGGAGGTGGGCCTCGAGGAGTACCGCCAGATGGAGAAGGACGACCTCGTCGTGGCGATCCTCGAGCGCGCGACCGAGCAGGAGGGCCTGCGGCTCGTCCGCGGCTACCTCGAGATCTCGTCAGACGGCTACGGGTTCCTGCAGGAGTCGCTGCTGCAGAACAACACCCGCAGCGTGATCGTCTCCGCCGGCCTCATCAAGCAGTTCCGTCTCCGCACCGGCGACCTGATCCTCGGCAAGGCGCGGCGCCCGCGCGACAACGAGCGCTACGGCACCCTGATACGCGTCGAGGCCGTGAACAACGTCGACCCGTTCCAGGCCGCGAAGCGCCCGCGCTTCGAGGAGCTGGTGCCGACGTTCCCCGACCGGCGCATCAGGCTCGAGACCACGCAGAACGAGCTCTCGACGCGCGTGATCGACCTGCTGGCGCCGATCGGCCGCGGCCAGCGCGGGCTGATCGTGGCGCCGCCGAAGGCCGGCAAGACCACGCTCCTCAAGAAGATCGCGAACGCGGTCGTCACGAACGAGCCCGACATCAAGGTCATCGTGCTGCTGATCGACGAGCGGCCCGAGGAGGTCACGGACTTCCGCGAGTCGGTGAAGGGCGTCGAGGTCATCGCCAGCACGTTCGACGAGCCGCCGACGAACCACATCCGCGTGGCCGAGTTCGTCCACGAGCGCGCCCGGCGCATCGTCGAGGACAACGGGCACGTGATGATCCTCCTCGACTCGATCACGCGCCTCGCCCGCGCGAACAACCTCGTGACGCCGCCGACGGGCAGGACGCTCTCGGGCGGTCTCGACTCGAACGCCCTGCACTGGCCGAAGCGCTTCCTCGGCGCCGCGCGCAACATCCGCGGCGGCGGCTCGCTGTCGATCCTCGCCACGGCGCTGGTCGAGACCGGCTCGCGCATGGACGACGTGATCTTCGAGGAGTTCAAGGGCACGGGCAACATGGAGCTGCACCTGAGCCGCCAGCTCGAGGAGCGGCGCATCTTCCCGGCGATCGACATCCTCAAGTCCGGCACGCGCCGCGAGGACCTGCTCCTCGACGAGTCGACGCTGGCGAAGATGTGGCTCCTGCGCAAGGTCATCTCCGACATGGACCCCGCCGAGGCCATGGAGATGCTGCTCTCGCGCCTCGCCCGCACGAAGGACAACGCGGAGTTCCTCTCCACGCTGGGCCAGGGTTAACGGTAAGCACCAGGCATGGTCCTTCGGGCGGCCGCCCTCCTGGCCTGCCTCGCGCTCCTCGCCTCCGCCCGGGCGCAGGGGGGAGGGGACGCGCGGCAGGCGCTGAGGGACGCCCAGCTCGCGCTGCTGCCGGCGGCTCTGCACGCGCTGCCGGGCGTCGAGCTGGCGCCGCAGGGGTTCGTCTACCCCCTGAGCGGGCGGCTCAGCTCCGGGTTCGGCTGGCGTAACGTCTCCGTGAACGGCAACCGCTACCACGCCGGCATCGACCTGGCGGCGCCGCTGGGCACGCCCGTGCGGGCGGCGCGGGACGGCCTCGTGGTGCGCGCCGGCTGGTGGGGCACCTACGGCTACGCCATCGCGCTCGACCACGGCGACGGCAGCGAGACGCGCTACGCCCACCTCAGCGCCGTCCACGTCAGCGAGGGCTCGTTCGTCAGGCAGGGCGACGTGATCGGCCTCGTGGGCTCGACGGGCGCCTCGACGGGACCGCACCTGCACTTCGAGATCCGCTTCGGCGAGAGGGCCGTGGACCCGCTCGGGTACCTGGAGGAGCCGCGCGAGACGGCGCGGCGCTGAGCGCTCGTCTCGCGTTGACCCCCACCTGGGCCGCGGTTATACTCGACCTGGTTACTCGGAATGGTTCCGAGTTTCGTGGTCGCGCCGGGGCGCGGCCGAGCCCAGTTCCGACGAGGGAAGCGCCACATGTGGGTCTCGACGAGGTCTCAGTACGGCATGCGGGCCCTGGTGGAGGTCGCGCTGGGCGGTGACGAGCCCGTCAGCCTCAAGACCGTCGCCGAGCGTCAGGACCTGAGCCAGCAGTACCTCGAGCAGATCTTCGCCACCCTGCGCAAGGCCGGCATCGTCGAGTCGGTGCGCGGCGCGCGTGGCGGCTACCGGCTGGCGCGGCCCCTCCACGAGATCGCCAGCCTCGAGGTCGTCGAGCTCCTGGAGGGGAGCGTCGCGCCCGTGGCCTGCCTCGACGACTCGCAGGGCTGCGTCCGCGTCGGCGCCTGCTCCACCGAGAGCCTGTGGCGCGAGGTCGACGAGGCCGTGCGGCGGGTCCTCGGCTCCAAGACGCTGGCCGACCTCGTGGCTGAGCGCCGCCGGCTCGAGTACACCCCGCCCGAAGGGGCGCGGAGCCTGCCGGTCGTGACCGAAGGCGCCTGAGCGCCCGTCCCATGGAACGCGTCTACCTGGACCACGCGGCGACCACGCCGCTCGACCCGGCAGTGCTGGAGGCGATGATGCCGTACCTCACGGAGGTGCACGGCAACCCCTCCAGCCTCCACGCCTCCGGCCGCCGCGCCCGCCGCGGCGTCGAGGAGGCGCGCGAGCGGGTCGCGGCCGTCATGGGCGTGCGCCCCAAGCAGGTCGTGTTCACCTCGGGCGCGACCGAGGCCGACAACCTCGCCCTGCGCGGCCTGCTGGCGGGGAGGAGAGGGGCGCTCGTCACGAGCCCGCTCGAGCACGCCGCCGTGCTGCGCACCGCCGAGCGCCTGGCGGTGGAGGGCGTCAGCGTGGTGCACGTGCGCCACGGGCCCGGCGGGGCGATCGGCGGGGGTGAGGTGCGGGAGGCGCTGGCGCGCGCGGGCTCCGCCGCCCTCGTCGCCCTGATGCTCGTGAACAACGAGACGGGCGTGCTGCTGGACGCGCCCGCGGCGGCGCAGGCCGCGCGCGAGGCCGGGGCGCTCTTCTTCTGCGACGCGGTCCAGGGGCTGGGCGTGGAGGACGTCTCGCTCCCGGCGCTCGGCGCCGACGCGGCGGCGGTCTCAGCCCACAAGGTCGGGGGGCCGAAGGGCGTGGGCGCCCTGGTGCTGGGCCCCGGCCTGGAGGTCGAGCCGATCATGCGCGGCGGCTCGCAGGAGCGGGGCATGAGGCCCGGCACCCACGCCGTGGCCGCGATCGTCGGGATGGGCGCCGCGGTCGAGCTGGCGGAGTCGCGGCGCCAGGAGCACCGCGCCCGGCTGGCCGCGCTCCGGGCGGAGCTCGAGGCGCTGCTCCTGCGGGTGCCGGGCGTGAGCGTCAACGGCGCCGAGGCTCCCCGCAGCGTCAAGCACGTGAACGTGAGCGTGGAGGGCGTCGACGGCGAGACGCTGCTGATGGCCCTCGACGACGCCGGCGTGGAGGTGAGCGCGGGCTCGGCCTGCGCCGCCGGCAGCCTCGAGCCGAGCCACGTGCTGCTGGCCCTCGGCCTCTCTCCGCGCGCGGCGAAGGCCAGCGTGAGGTTCAGCCTCGGCTACACGACCACGGCCGAGGACGTGCGCCTCGCCGCCGCGCGCTTCGCCGCCGTCGTCGACCGCTGCCGGGCCGTGGCCGCCTAGGCGCTCAGGCGCTGCGCACGCGGCTCGCGCGGGCGAGGATCGCCTGCGGGTCGTCCAGGTCGGCCGCGCGGATCGTGAGCTCGGTGATGTCGCTCCCGGGCACCTCGAACATCAGCGGCCCCAGGACCTTCTCCATCACGCTGCGCAGGGCCCTGGCGCCGGTCTTGCGCGCCTGGGCGCGCCGCGCGATCTCGACGAGCGCCTCCTCCTCGAAGCGCAGCTCGACGCCGTCGAACGCGAACAGCTCGGTGTACTGCTTGACCAGCGCGTTGCGGGGCTTCGTCAGCACGTCGACGAGGGCCTCCAGCGACAGCTCGTGCAGTCGCACCACGACGGGCAGGCGGCCGATCAGCTCGGGGATCAGCCCGAAGGCCATCAGGTCCTCGGGCAGCACCTCGGCGCTCGAGAGCGCCTCGTCCTCCTCGTCGGGCGTCTGGAAGCCGACGCGCGAGACGTCGAGGCGGCGCCGCATGATGTCGTCGAGCCCCTCGAAGGCGCCGCCGCAGATGAAGAGGATGTCGCGCGTGTCGACGTCGATCAGCTCCTGGTGCGGGTGCTTGCGCCCGCCCTGGGGCGGCACGTGGGTGACGGTGCCCTCGATGATCTTCAGCAGCGCCTGCTGCACGCCCTCGCCGGAGACGTCGCGCGTGATCGAGGGCCCCTCGGACTTGCGGCCGATCTTGTCGATCTCGTCGATGTAGATGATCCCGCGCTGCGCGGCCTCGACGTCGTAGTCGGCCACCTGCAGCAGGCGCAGGACGATGTTCTCGACGTCGTCGCCGACGTACCCCGCCTCGGTGAGCGTTGTGGCGTCGGCGATCGCGAACGGCACCTTGAGGGTGCGCGCGAGCGTCTCGGCCAGGAGGGTCTTGCCCGTGCCCGACGGGCCGACGAGCAGCACGTTCGACTTCTGGATCTCGCTCTCGGGGTGGGCCAGGCGCCGGTAGTGGTTGTAGACCGCCACCGCCAGGGCGCGCTTGGCCTCCTCCTGCTCGACCACGTACTCGTCGAGCACGCGCTTGATCTCGCGCGGGACCGTCGTGGGCAGGGCCCTGTGGCGGCGCGCCGCCGCGGCGACGACGCGGTCGCCCATCCTCCCAGCGCAGTCGGTGCACAGGAGCGCGCCGCTGGCGGAGGCGACGAGGTCGACGGTGACCTCGGTCCGGCCGCATATGGCGCAGCGTGCCAGGTCGCCTCCGCGCGACGGCATCAGCCGTTGAACCTGCGCAGCGACCGCGGTTCGACGATGCGGTCTATGAGCCCGTACTCGAGCGCCTGCTGGGGCGACATGAACCTGTCGCGCTCCATGTCGCGGCGCAGCTTCTCGCGCGGGTGGCCCGTGTGGCGCTCGTAGATCTCCTCCATCATGTTCCTGATGTCGGCGAACTCGCGCGCCTGGACCTCGAGGTCGGGCAGCGAGGCCCGCGGGAAGCCCGCCGACCCGGCGTGGATCATGATGCGGGAGTGGGGTAGGGCGACGCGGTGGCCCTTCTCACCCGCCATCAGGATCGCGGAGCCCATCGACATCGCGATGCCCACGCAGTTCGTGTGCACCGGCGCCGAGATGTACTGCATCACGTCGTAGATCGCGAGGCCGGCGTAGACCTCGCCGCCGGGGCAGTTGATGAAGAGGTTGATCGGCTGCTCCCTGGACTGCGAGTCGAGGAGCAGCAGCTGGGCCACGACGACGTTGGCCACCTCCGCGTCTATGGGGCTGCCCAGGAAGATGATCCGCTCCTTGAGCAGGCGGCTGTAGACGTCGTAGGTGCGTTCGCCTCGGCCCGTCTGCTCGATGACGTACGGGATCAGTGGCATGGCTGCCTAGAGCCTAGCACCAGCCGGGCCGGCCCCTGGCGGCGCGAGGTCGCCGTCCAGCGCGGGGCCGGCGGCGCTGGGCAGGCGGTGCCCGCCCCCCGGCGGGGAGGCCGTCTCAGTGCTCGTGGCCCTCGTGGCCGTGGTCGTGGTCGTGGTCGTGGTCGTGGTCGTGATCGTGGTCGTGGTCGTGCGCCTCGTCCTCGGCCTCCAGCGACGCCTCGGCCGCCGCGACGAGGTCCTCGCTCCCGGCGCCGGCGTCGGCCTCGCCCGTGAGCTCGGCCAGGAGCTCGCGGACCGCCTTGTCGCGCGTGAGCATGAAGCGGTAGTTCGCCACCCAGCGCTCGCCCATGTCGCGCACGAACGAGCCCACGTCCTGCCGCCGCTGGGCCGCCAGGAACCGGAGGGCGTCGGTCAGCTCGTCGTCCGAGAGCTGCGTGCCGCGCACCTCCATCAGCTTCTCGAGGACGAGGTCGCGCTTCACGCCGCGCTCAGCGGTCTCGATCAGCTCCCTCTCGAACTCCTCGCGCTTGCCCCTGGCGTCGAGCCTGGCCAGGTAGCTCTGGAACGTCTCGCCGCGCTGCTGGAGGTCCTCGACGAGGTTCTCGAGCAGCGTCTGCTGGCGGCGCCTCACCAGGCCCGGCGGCAGCTCGACCGTCGAGCCCGCGACGAGCTTGTCGATCAGCTCGCTGCGCCGCGCCTCGTACGCCTCGCGGCGCAGCTCCTCGGCGAGGGACGAGCGCACGCGCTCGACGACGGCGTCCCACGACTCCATGCCGAGCTGGGTCGCGAGCTCCTCGCCCGGCACGGGCTTCTCCTTGGCCTTGACGTCGACGAGCTTGACGCTCATGCGGCGGACGCGCGGGGCGCCCGACTCGTCGGGGTCGGTCTCGTCGGTGAGCGTGACGACGCGCTCCTCGCCCATCGCCATGCCGACGACCTGGGTCACCAGCTCCTCGTGGGCGAGCTCGAGGTCGACGGGGTAGGTGCTGGCCGGGGTCTCCTCGCCCTCGCCCTCGGCCCCTTCCGCGGGCAGGCTCCGCGCCTCGATCAGCACCCAGTCGGTTGGCTCGACGGGCCTGTCGACCGGGACGAGCGTGGCGTTGTCGCGGCGCAGGTCCTCGATCGCCTGCTCGACCATCTCCTCGGTCAGCTCGCGTCCCTGGGCCTCGACCTTCAGCGTCGAGAGGTCGGGCAGCGTGACCTCGGGGTAGAGCTCGGAGTGGACCTCGTAGCTGTAGTCCTGGCCGCGCACCGGGTCGTGGGCGTGGAAGTGGGTGCTGATGGGCAGGAGGTCGTGCTCCTTGATCGCCGCCTCGAACGTCGCGTCGATCAGCTTCTCCTTGACCTCCTCGGCGAGCGCGCCCTCCCCGATGCGCTTCAGCAGCACGCCGCGCGGCACGCGCCCCGGCCGGAAGCCGGGGACCCGGACGCGGCGGGCGAGGTCGGCGAGGACCTCCTCGAAGGCGGCGTCGACCTGCGCCGCCGGCACGGTGACCTTGACGGTCGCTTCGACCGCCTTCTTGTCGATCAGCTCGGTCCTCATGGGTCTCCTCCGGGCCCGCGGGAGCGCCGGCCCGCGTGCAAAGGGAAGCGGCAAGCGAGTGGCTTGCCGCTCGTTGGTGCGAGGAGCGGGACTTGAACCCGCACGGCTAGGCCACTGGATCCTAAGTCCAGCGCGTCTACCAGTTCCGCCATCCTCGCATGGCGGGCCGGGCGGGGACGAACCTCCCCGCCCGTTCCCTGGGCGAACGTCGCCCGCATCGCCTGGGGTGGATGATGGGACTCGAACCCACGACCCTCGGAACCACAATCCGATGCTCTAACCGGCTGAGCTACATCCACCGTGCCGGCAACGGCTGATTGTAACAGACCGGAGCGCACCTGGTGCGCAAGGGCACGGGTCCGGCCCGCCGCGGGCCCTCTCACCGCCGCTCATCGTCCGCTCCGCTGGGCCGTCAACACTCCGGCAACTCTCGGGTGGAGGTGCGGCATGGGCAGGCTGGTCGTGGTGTACGGGATGGACAGCGAGCTGGAGGAGGCCCTGGGCCGCCTCCAGGAGGCGGGCCTCGGCGAGGCCGCGAGCGTCGTGCAGGGGGCGCCCGAGGAGCGCGTCGAGCAGGACGAACGGGACGACGCGGCGGCGGACGTGGCGCTGCCGCCCGCGGCGGCGCTCGGCGCGGGGGTCCCTCTGGGCGCCCCGGCGGCGTTCGTCCCCCGCGCGGCGGCGGACGCCGCCCACGAGGGCTGGTCGCAGCGGGAGCTGGAGGAGCTCACCGGCGCCCGCGACGAGGAGGCGCGGCACCTGCTCGACGTCGTCGCGGGCGGCGGGTCGCTGCTCGTCGTCGAGGGCGACGCCCGCGTGCTCGACGCGGCGGAGCGGGCGCTGGCGGGGCACACGGGCCAGGGGGCGGTCAGGCGCTAGGCGACGCGGAGGCCGGGCGCCGGCGCGGCTCACGCGCCCGCGGGCGCGGCGCGGCGCGGGGCGCGCGACCGCAGGACCGCCAGGGCGGCGACGACGGCGGTGCCGGCCAGGGCGCCGACCCCCACGCGGTAGTCGCCGGTCGCGTCGCGCAGGAAGCCCATCGCCAGGGGCGCGACCGTCTGCGCCAGGGCGATCAGCGTGCTCATCGAGCCGTTGATGGCGCCGTAGTTCGCGCTGCCGAAGCGCTCGGCGACGAGCGCCGCCCGGCCCAGCGTCGTCGCGCCGTTGGCCGCGCCGAAGAGCACGGCGAAGAGCACGAGCCCGGCGGCCGGCAGGGGCAGGACGAGGAGCAGGAGCGCCGCCGACCTCACGCCGAAGGTCGCGGCCGTGAGCGCCGCCAGGTCGACGTTCCGCGCCGCGGGCGTGAAGAGCAGGCGGCCGGCCAGCTGCGACGCCCCGACGAGCCCGACGACCGTGGCCACGAGGGCGGGGTCGTGGCCGCGCTCGAGCAGCAGCGGCACCGCGTGGGCGGCCATCGCCACCGTCGCGATGCGGTCGAACGTGAAGGCCGTGGACAGCCACCAGAACGCGCCGCTCCTCAGCGCCTCGCGCACGCGCACGCTCGGCTCCGTAGCGGCCGCGCCGTCCGCGCCCAGCGGGTCGCCGTCGGGGCCCGTCCCGAACCGGCGCGGGTGGTCGCGGAGCACCAGGGCGTGGAGCGGCACCGCCGTCGCCAGCACGACGAGCGCCAGCGCGCGCAGGGCCGCGCGCCATCCGAGCGCCTCGACGAGCCACGTGGCCAGGGGCACGAAGACGGTGCTGGCGAGCCCTGCCACCAGGGTGACGATCAGCATCGCGCGCAGGCGGTGGCGCCTGAACCAGACGGCCAGCACGGTGAACGCGACGTCGTAGAGCACGCAGGCCATCACCGCGCCGATGCCGGCCTGCACGAGGTAGAGGCCGCGCAGCCCCTGCACGTGGGACCAGGCGAACACCAGCGCCGCGCCGGCCAACGACGCGACCGACATGAGGCCCCTGGCGCCGCGGCTGTCGACCCAGCGGCCCACGGGCATGGCCAGCAGGCCCGAGAGCAGGAGGGCCAGGGAGTAGGCGCCGGAGGTCTCGGCCCGCGTCAGGCCGAGCTCTGCCTCCATCGGCAGGGTGAAGACCTGGAACGCGTAGAACAGCACCCCGAAGCCGACGGTCTGGGTGACGGCGAGGGCCCAGGCTATGCGCCAGCCGTGGAAGGTGCGCGGCGCGTCGCCGGGGCGGGGGTGCATGCTGCGGCCCACTCTCGCACGCCGGCCGTGCGGCGGTCGAGAGCGGGCCGCGTCGTGCTCAGGGGGTCAGGAGCCGCCCCTGCGCGGCGTGGTCCACGAAGGCGAGGCGCACGTGGTAGTGCGGCTCGGCCATGCCCGGGTGGCCGCCGTTGAACGTGACGTCGACGTGGTCGACGGTGAGCCCGAGCTGCGCCAGCAGGCCGGCGGCCAGGTCGTCCCAGTCCACGCCGCTGGTCATCTCGCTCACCGGCACCATGAACAGCACCTCGACGAGCGTGCCGTCCGTGCCGTAGGCGAGCCACGGTCCCACCGGCGCGTTCGCCGGGTCGACGTAGAGGGCGCCGGCGCCCGGCACGAAGTCGGGGAGCTCGAGGATCGACGACGCGTTGACCCACGGCGCGGGCGGCGGCTCCGTGGTCAGGTCCTGCGCGTTCGCGGCGGCCAGCGTCGCCGCGGCGAGCGCGAGCGCCAGCCTCAGCGCCGCGGCGCGGGCGGGTGCGGGGGTGCGCCTGTTAGCCGAACCGCGCGCCGTAGCGCGCGCTCTGGGGACTCGCCACATGACGGGCGTCCTTCCGGCCGCGGGCGCTGCGCAGTCGCCCGGGCCCTAGCGATGCGGCCGCTCGTCTCGAAGCTAGCACCGGCCCGGTAATAATGCAACAAGTTTATGTCATTATTGGCGTCACGCTATGCTGCGGCGGGGAGGCCTCGGATGATCGGGTCGGGCGACACGCGCGACGACGTGATGCTGCACCTGCTCAGGAACCGCGAGGGCGGGCTGACGCTCGACGAGCTCGCGGAGCGGGTCGGCGTCTCGCGCAACGCGGTGAGGCAGCACATCACGGCGCTCGAGCGCGACGGCCTCGTGCGCCCCGTGGGCCTGAGGCGCACGGGCAGGCGGCCGTCCCGGGCCTACGGCCTGACCGCCGAGGGGGGAGAGCGCTTCCCGCGGCAGTACGACCGACTGGCGCTGGCGCTGCTGGAGGCGGTGCACGAGCGCCTCGGCCCCGAGGCGGCCGAGGCGGTACTGGAGGCGATGGTCGACGACCTGGCGCGCGCCTGGCTCCCCGAGCTCGAGCGCCTGGCGCCAGAGGCGCGCCGCCGGCGCGTGCTCGAGGTGATGAACGAGCTCGGCTACCACGCCTCGCCCGCGGAGGACGGCGCCGGGCTGAAGGCCGTGAACTGCGTCTTCCACAACGTCGCGCGCCGCAACAGGGCCGTGTGCCGCTTCGACGAGAGGCTGCTCTCCCGCCTGCTCGGCGCGCCCGTGAGGCTGACCTCGTGCATGGCGCTGGGCGACGGCGCCTGCGTGTTCGCGGCGCCGGCGGGGGAAGTCCCGGCGCCTGCGGTCCTCCCGGGCAGCGGGCACTGAGGCGCCCGCGCGCGCCGGGCACGTCGGGGCGGCCTCCGCTCGCGACCGGCCCGTCCCGCCGTCGGAGGCGCCGCTGGCGCGTCTCATCCGCCTGGGTAGCATGGGGTCACGTTCCGCGGACACGCCGCAGGAGTGCCGGAGAGAGGTGCCATGACCTACCTCGCGCAGGCAGTGGGCTCGCGGTGCTCCTCCCTCGTCAGCCGCGTCGGCGCCGCCCTCGCGGCGGCCCTGCTCGCGGCCGGCGTCGTCTCCGCCCAGCCGGCCGGAGCGGGGCGCACCGACGTGGTGCTGGTGCTCGACGCCTCGGGCTCGATGTTCAACGAGCTCGAGGGGGGCCGCCTCCGGATCACCGCGGCCAAGGAGGCGCTGGCCGAGTTCGTCAGCCGCCTGCCGGACAGCCCCCCGACCTCGACGTCGGCCTCAGGGTCTACGGCTCGCGCACCACGGCGCTCGAGCCGGACGCCTGCGAGGACAGCGTCCTCGTCGTGCCCGTGGCCGGGGTCGACAGGGAGCTGCTCCTCGACACCGTGCGCGGCACGGAGCCGCGCGGCGCCACGCCGATCGCCTACTCTCTCGAGCTCGCGGCCGCGGACCTCGCCGGCGCGCCCGGGCGCAAGGTGATCGTGCTCGTGACCGACGGCGAGGAGTCGTGCGGCGGCGACGTCCGCGCCGTGGCCGAGCGCCTCGCGGGCTCCGGCTACGAGATCGACCTGCACGTGATCGGCTTCGCACTCACGCCGCTGGCGCAGCGCAGCTTCGAGGGGATCGGCACGTTCCAGAGCGCCAACACCGCCGCCGAGCTGGCGGCGGCCCTGGGCCGGGCCGTCGAGCTGCCGCCCGCCCCGGCCGGCGTGACCGTCACGGTGCGCCTGACCAGGGACGGCAGGCCCGCGACGGACGGCGCCAGCGTGAGGCTCGTCAGCTCCGTGGGCGACGGCGAGCACGCGCTGAGGGAGGCCGGTCCGGGCCTCTTCCAGGCCGAGGTGCCCGCCGGCACCTACTCCGCGGTCGTGGCCGACGCGTTCGCCGACGCCCCACTCACGTTCGCCGGGCTCGCCGTCGCGGAGGGCGAGGCGAACGAGTTCGCGTTCGAGCTCGCGCCGGAGTTCGAGGTCGAGCTGACCGTCTCGCCGGCGGAGCCGGCGATGGGGAGCCGCGC